>Ga0302312_10000073_pt1 | contig 96302 bp, 83 predicted proteins | sample III_Palsa_N2_1_FD_200529 | JGI IMG/M metagenome (GOLD analysis project Ga0302312, IMG submission 200529) | Peat permafrost microbial communities from Stordalen Mire near Abisko, Sweden - III_Palsa_N2_1 | ecosystem: Environmental > Terrestrial > Soil > Palsa > Peat permafrost | place: Sweden... | reverse complement strand
AAATATGACTTTAGCTGTTGCCGAAAGGCCGTATAAGTTGCTATCTGCATGATTTCAATTTCGAATAAAGATAAAAAAGAATTATAACATGTACAAGTTGCTGTACATGTTACTTCACGCCCATTTCCTTCTTCAAAAACTGTCCGGTAAAGCTATCTTTCACTTTACATAAACCCTCAGGCGTACCGCTGAATAATATTTTACCACCACCCGAACCACCTTCAGGACCAAGGTCTATCACGTGGTCAACTGTTTTAATTACATCAAGATTGTGCTCAATAACCAAAACCGTATTGCCTTTATCAACCAGTTGATTTAGAACGCCTAACAGCACATTTATATCCTCAAAATGCAGGCCGGTAGTAGGTTCATCTAAAATATAAAATGTATTTCCGGTATCTTTTTTAGAAAGCTCTGTAGCCAGTTTAACCCGTTGCGCTTCACCGCCCGATAATGTGGTTGATGCCTGCCCCAACCTTATATAACCCAATCCCACATCAAGCAAGGTTTTAACCTTACGGTAGATAGCGGGGATATGCTCAAAAAATGGCGTAGCATCCTCAATACTCATATCCAAAACATCACTTATGGATTTGCCACGATAGCGTACTTCCAGCGTTTCGCGGTTATAACGCCTGCCGCTGCATTCCTCACAAGGAACCTGTACATCAGGCAAAAAGTTCATTTCAATCACCTTCATGCCTGCACCCTGGCAGGTTTCGCATCTGCCACCCTTTACGTTGAAAGAAAAACGACCCGGTTTATAGCCCCTGATCCTTGATTCAGGCAATTGCACATAAAGGTTCCGTATATCCGAAAATACGCCCGTGTATGTAGCCGGATTTGAACGTGGTGTACGCCCAATCGGTGTTTGATCTATCTCAATTACTTTATCAATATCATCCAATCCTTCAATTTTTTCATACGGCAGCGGATGTTTCTTTGCCCTGAAAAAATGATGATTTAAAATCGGATACAATGTCTCAGTTATTAAGCTTGATTTACCACTGCCCGATACCCCGGTGATCCCGATCATTTTACCTAACGGAAAATCAACGCTTACCTTTTTTAGGTTATGCCCGGTAGCTTTTTTCAGGCTTAATATCTTACCATTGCCCTCGCGCCTCTTTTTTGGTATAGCTATCTCGCGCTCACCATTAATGTATGATGTGGTAAGTGTGTGTGCCAGCATTAATTCCGCAGGTGTACCTTGTGCAACGATCTCGCCGCCATGTACGCCTGCCGCCGGGCCCATGTCAATCACATGGTCGGCTTCCAGTATCATGTCTTTATCATGCTCTACCACCAATACGGTATTACCCAGGTCGCGCAGATTTTTCAAGGCGTTGATGAGCCTTGCATTATCCCGCTGATGCAGGCCGATACTCGGTTCATCCAGAATATACATCACATTCATCAGTTGCGAACCGATCTGTGTAGCCAGTCTGATGCGTTGTGCCTCGCCGCCTGATAGTGTTTTAGCAGTACGGTCGAGCGTTAAATAACTCAGGCCCACATCCAATAAAAACACAATGCGTGCACGAATTTCTTTCAGTATTTCTTTGGCAATAACATTCTGGCGTTCAGTTAAACGATCTTCCAAACCATTGAACCAGGTTTGCAGGTCATTGATATCCATTGAGGCCAGCTCAAAAATATTTTTATGGTCGACCTTAAAGTGCAGCGATTCCTTTTTAAGCCTTGCACCGTCACATACCGGGCAGGTTTTCAAAACCCGGTAGTTTTCCATATCGTCCATGCCCTCATCACCGCGGCGTTCCTGCTGCTCTTCCAACATACGGATGATACCATCAAAAGTGATCTGATAGCTTTGTACGTTCCATTTGTTGTACTCAACCGCAACGGTTATCATTTCATTTGATCCATTGAGGATAATGTCCAGCTTTTCTTTTTCCAGTTTTTCAATTGGGGTTGATAAGCTGAACTCATATTTTTTGGCAAGCGCTTTCAGCACCTGGAAGATCCACGTTTCGCGGTATTCACCTAGCGGAGCAAGGCCACCATTCAATATGCTTAATTTTGGATTTGGAATAACCGAAGCCTCATCAACCTCAAAAATATAACCCAGGCCATTACACTTTTCACAAGCGCCATAAGGCGAATTGAAAGAGAATGTATTAGGCTGAGGCTCATCGTAAGAGATGCCCGAAACCGGGTCCATCAAATATTTACTGAAATAAGCAACATTATTGTCCTTATCACCTATCCTGATAATGCCCTTGGCAATTTTTAATGCGGCCTGTATAGATGTATACAAACGCTTACTATCTTGCTCGCTTATCACCAGCCTGTCAACCACCACATCAATATCATGAATTTTGTAACGATCAACCTGCATTTTTGGTTCTACGTCGGCCATAGCGCCATCAATCCAAACCTTTAGATAGCCTTGCTTACGGATCTGCTCAAAAAGTTCACGGTAATGGCCTTTACGGGCTTTAACAACTGGTGCCAGTATGTTCACCGGTTGGCCATCAAACCGTTCAAAAATGGTTTTCAATATCTGATCTTCAGACATACGTTCCATTTTCTCGCCTGTTTCGTACGAATAAGCATCGCCTACACGTGCAAAAAGCAAGCGCATAAAATCATATATCTCGGTAATGGTACCAACAGTTGAGCGCGGGTTTTTACTGGTTGTTTTTTGCTCTATGGCGATAACCGGGCTCAGGCCCGAAACCTTATCCACATCGGGCCGCTCCATGCCGCCCATAAACTGGCGCGAGTAAGCCGAAAACGTTTCCATATAACGGCGTTGCCCTTCGGCATAAATAGTATCAAATGCAAGTGATGATTTTCCGCTGCCGCTTAACCCGGTAATAACTACCAGCTGATTGCGCGGAAAAGAAACATCAATATTTTTTAAATTATGTACCCGGGCCCCGTAAACTTCAACTTCACTTTGCTCACCCAGATCGAGAGGTTTATTATCCATATTTATTGATTGAGTGAATGAGTGATTGAGCGAATATAACAGAAGCTAATTCACTCAATCACTCATTCAGAATTCACTCATTATTAAGCTACAAATATACGCAAAAAAAGGCCGGTCTGTCAGTTAGACAGATCGGCCTGGGTGGTGCTCCGTAATATTTTACAAATTAATTATATGCCAGTAATTGTGGGTCTGAAATATAAGCATGTGGGTCTTTGTAGCCATACCTTGTTGGCCTGCTTATGATCTCTTTCATGGCAATAAGGTTGTATACATATACACCGGTTTCGTGGTTTAAATGCATACGGAAATAATTGTCCTCGTTTTGCTTGTTAATGGCTTTCGCTAACTTGATCTCGCCATTGTTATACGCGGCGGCAGCAAGGGTCCAGCTGTTAAACTCAGCATACAGTTCTTTAATGTACTTACATGCTGCGATGGTTGATTTTTTAATGCTCAACCGTTCGTCTACTCCGTTACCAACCTTTAATCCGTAGGTGCGTGCTGTTCCGGGCATAAACTGCCATAAACCTGCCGCTCCTTTTGGCGATATTCCAGTGCATAATCCTGATTCAACCAAAGGAATGTATTTGAAATCGTCAGGAATGCCATAAGCCTTTAAAATAGGCTCAATAAGCGGGAATAGTTTGGCTGCTTTGCGTTGCAATACATTTGATTGTATACAGCTGTAGTCATGACGCTGCAATGTATGCTTCATTTTGCTGTCAACGTTTTTGTCGTTAACAGGTAATGCTTCATTGGCAAAGCTCAAATCATTTTCGGCATTGTTTTTGGTAAATATAAACCGTGGATTTGCATGGTAAATTACATTAGGAGCCATCGGTTTTGAGATGGCTGCGCTGCTAAATGTAAACCTGGAAATGACAACCAGCACGAATATTACGGAGCACGTAATTAAGTGTTTTTTAATCATTTCTTTTTTATTCATATGTAGTATTAAAAGTAAAACTTTTGCCAAAGGTACGGCTTATAAATCACATAATCAAATACTTACCAAAAACCTGGCTTTTTGAAAGGTGCAATTTGACCTCAAAATCGGGGTTTAGGATGCTTTAAACGTTGATTTTGGACAATAACAAAAAAATGAAAATATTGTTTAAAAATTAGTAACTTTGCCCCTCACGCTGAGAAGTGTTAATCAAAAAAATATGGTATTTAAGAGACCAGGAAATAGTCGCGACGACAAATCAAATCAATCTTCAGGCCGCAGAACAGGTGGCGCTGATGGTTCCAAAAGAACATCTTCTGCATCCCGTGGAAGATCATCTGCAGGTTCATCTGACAGATCAGAAAAAAGAGCTCCAAAAAGTTATAGCAACGAAAAACCAGGCGAGAAAAAATCATTTTCCTCTTCAGGTGGCAGCAAGCCTTATGCGGGAAAAAGCAGCGGTGAGCATAAAAGCAGTTTTACCGGTGGCGAAAAGAAAGCTTTTGTACCACGCAGCAAACCATATACTGGCAGGCCAGCTGATAGCGAAGACAGGCCAAAAAGAACTTTCGGTAGTGATTCCGCAGCTGGAAGGCCGGCGCGTAGCAAACCATATTCAGGCAGGGTAAGTTCTGCTGATGAAAAAACACCTTTTTCGCGCAGCAAATCATATTCAGGCAGAGCAGATTCAACTGAAGATCGCCCTAAAAGAAGTTTTGGCGGAGATGAAGGCGGCGAAAGAAAGTCAAGACCAGGTGGCTCAAGACCAACAAGCTCAGGCCCACGTGAAAGAACAGGCGATCGTAAATTTGCAGGCAAACCAACAGAAGGCGGATTTAAAAAACGCAGTACTGATGGTGATAAACCTTTCCGTAAAACTGATAAACCAGTTTACGATAAAATTACCCGCGACAAGGATGCACCCGTAAAAACCTTACGCGGACGTAAAGAAAAAGAAAACAAAGATTCAGGCCTTATCCGCCTTAACCGTTATATAGCCAATGCAGGTATTTGTTCTCGCCGTAAGGCTGATGAATTGATCGAAGCAGGTGTAGTTGCAGTTAACGGTGTTGTTGTAAATGAATTGGGCCACAAAATAGACCCTATAAAAGACGAGATCCGCTACAATGGCGAATTGCTGAAGCGCGAAAAAATGGTTTATGTTTTATTAAACAAACCAAAAGATTATATAACCACTACTGAAGATCCGCAGGAACGCCGCACAGTTATGCACCTGGTTGAAAAAGCAAGCAGGGAACGCATTTATCCTATCGGCCGTTTAGACAGGAACACTACAGGTTTATTGCTGATGACCAATGATGGCGATCTGGCTGATAAACTTTCGCATCCGCGCAGCAACATAACTAAACTATACCAGGTTGAGTTAAGCAAACCCTTAGCCCAGGGCGATATGAATAAGATCCAGTACGGTCTAGAGTTAGAGGATGGTGCAATAAAACCAGATGCGATATCATACGTACAAGGTGGCACAAAAAGAGAAATAGGTATACAGATCCACAGCGGTAAAAACCGTATTGTGCGCCGTATATTCGAACACTTAGGGTACGAGGTGGTAAAGCTGGACCGTGTAATATATGCGGGCCTTACCAAAAAAGACCTTACCCGTGGCCGCTGGCGTTATCTTGATGAAAAAGAAGTTATACAACTGAAACACCTGATAAAGTAAGAAGAGTTGAAAGTATAAAGTTCAAAGTTAATGGCGCTAATTAAGCCTTTAGCTTTGAACTTTTTTGTTTTTAGATAAGCCTTACTGTTCCTTGTTTTATCTGTAGCTTGACTTTGAACTTTCAACTTTGTACTTTTAACTCCTTATCTTACACTTTATCCCTAAATTGCGTTTTTATAAAATATCGCCATGAAAAAATTACTGCTTATTGTTTGTCTGCTGTTCCCTGTGCTTACTTATGCACAACATAAAAAACCTGTACCTTCAACCTTTGATGTGTTGATAGGCACCTACACCAATGGTACCAGCAAGGGCATTTATGTGTACAGGCTTTATGAGGAAACCGGCAAACTCGCCTACCTGAATGAATTTACCAATGGTGATGACAGTACCTTCACCAATCCATCATACCTGTGCGTTGCCAATAATAATCATTTTATTTATGCCGTAAACGAGAACAAAGTGGGTGGAGTAACTGCGCTTACTTTTGACCCGCTTGCCGGCAAAATGACGTTTATCAATAAACAACCATCCGCCGGAGCCGATCCTTGTTATGTATCTGTTGATAAGAATCAGAAAAATATTTTCGTAGCCAATTATTCCAGCGGAAACCTGTCGGTTTTTCCATTAAATAAAGATGGCTCTATGGGTACAATATCGCAAAACATACAAGATTCAGGCAGCAGCATTGTTAAAGACCGCCAGCAAGGTCCACATGTGCATACCGCTGTATTAGTTCCAAATGAAAAATACTTATTGTATACCGACCTCGGAACCGATAAACTAAACATTGAGCGTTACCGCGCATCCAAACCACAACCATTAAGCCCGGCTACACCAGCCTTTGTTAGCGTAACGCCCGGAAATGGCCCGCGCCATCTTGCCTTTACGCCAGATGGTAAACATTTATACCTGTTACAGGAAATTGGCGGCGTTATCAACGCTTATGATTATGACAACGGCACATTAAAACAAATACAATCGGTTGACATGAAGATCCCGGCATTTAACGGCAACATTGGTTCGGCAGCTATCAAAGTATCACCTGATGGCCGATTCCTGTATGCCTCAAACCGCGGCGATGCAAACGATATTGTGGTGTACGCTATAAACCAGGACAACGGGCAATTAACATATGTTTCACGTGTTTCATCATTAGGTAAAGGTCCGCGCGATTTTGCAATTGACCCTACAGGTAAATACCTGCTGGTTGCCAACCAAAACAGCAACAGTATTTATGTTTACAAGATAGATCAAACCTCGGGCAGACTAATTGGTTTTGTATTCCGTTTGGATATTGGCAATCCGGTATGCTTAAAGATCGTTCCGGCAGAATAATATTTATAATCCCCCATATAAGATTTACGAAGTTTTAAAAACTTCGTAAATCTAAACCCTTCCCCATAGCAGTCGCTCCGGCTCCAGCCGAGTGACGACTATTGTAAGGCCTCCGGCCTGTATTTATCCCGACAAAACAGTGTCATCATTAATATGATTAAGCCAGCGTAACTTGCATATCCGCAAGTGTGACACTGCCCATCTTTGTTCTTTGAATATTCTATTAAAAAAAATGGTCATAAAGAATACTAAAAAAGTCACAGACTGTACGATTTCTTCCTCGGAGAAGGGACAATGCCATTTAGCTAAGCTATGAATGTTCCGGCATTGCTCCGGAGGAGCAAAATATCGGTAGTAAATTAAATATAAAATATTTAGCATAGGTTTGCAACAGAGCGGGTTACGTACCTATGGCACTATTCTTCCTATTCATTAATTTCTACCAACATACAGCCTCTACGAGGCTTTGGGCTTAACTTCAATATAAGGTTTAGTGTCCGCACTTAAACTGGCATCACTAAAAAAGAAAAATCCCTCTTTCCACTAAAGCGAAAAGAGGGATATCAAGCAAAATACTGACAAAGGGGGATTAAATCACCACCTACATATCCTTTGCATGTGGCGAAAGATCAAACGGAACTATCACCTTAAAGCTTATATTCCTGCCCATGTTAAAAATACCGGGCTGCACACCAGCCGGGACAACCGGGTTATCAAAGTACTTAAGCCTGCTCATATTCGATTGATAATTCACATTGGCTAAGTTGGTTCCTTCAATAAATAGTTTCAGCACTGGTTTACCCGCAGCGTTTACCAGGTTACCACCAATACCGGCGCTTAATAAATTATAACCTGCAGTATAGGTTTCTGTTCCGTAAGCCGAGAAGAAATGATCCTGCGCATCATAATGATCAAACCCTGCCATCGCATACAATTCTCTTAACCTGCCAAAGCCTTTGTTAAAGGTACCGCGCAATTCAGAATGCGTATGCAGCGGCGGAATAAAAGGCAGATATTTAAGGCTGTCCGGCTCATGGCCGCCATTACCCAGGTTTGTACCATATGTTAAGCTTAACGAGTTCTGAAAATGCAGCCATGGCACAGGATGGATATCAAGGTTAAACTCTCCTCCATCAATGCGTGCTTTGCTTTGTACATAAGTAAACTTGCTGTATGCCCCAACCGGATTAGGCGATCCATCTGCATTTACACGTTCCGGTTCACCGTTTGCATCCAGTATTTGCTCCTGGAAAATATAGTTTTGTATATTATTATCAAAAACCTCCACGCTAGCAGTAACATTAGGCAGCGTAAGAAAAGCGCCTATATCTTCCTGCACACTAAATTCAGGCTTAAAGGTACTGTTCCCTACGTGATAGATCTGCGAACCCGGGTCGGCACCATTGGCTGATAATTCAGAAATACTTGGCGCTCTGAAACCACGTGCGATGTTGCCTTTCAGCAAAAACTTGTCTGAAAAATTATAAGTAGCGCCTAAACTTCCCGATGCACCCGAGAAGGTTTTATTCAGGGCGCTGAATTGTTGTGCAACTCCTGGTGTTGCTGTCGGATTTGAGCCGTTGTAAATTGTAGGAAATGGATGATTCGTATTTTGAGTTGTATCAACATAGGCAGCTTGTCCGCTAAATGTACGTACATCATAACGCGCTCCTCCCGAAATATCTAGTTTACCAAAGCTCTTTTTAACCACAAAAAATGGCCCGATATCAAACTGATGGTACGCCGGAATCGGGAAATCAGTACTATAACCTAAGGTATTGTTTTGATACATTCCGTTAAAGCCAAATGTGGTTTCATAGGTTTTGGCAATGTTGAAATCGTACTTTACATCGTAGGTATAAGTAGTCAACTGCAAATTCAGGCCGGGGATATCTGTATCGCCATCTTCGGGGTGCGTATACTCCCTTCGGTGGCTGTATTGATAACCCAGATTAACGATCAGGTTGCCGTTCCCTAAAGTAAAGTTGCTATTATCATAAATACGGTAAAGCTGTACATGCTGATGTAACGTTGGGATTGAATAAGAGTTCAACTCCGATTCGGGCACTATAGGGCGATAAGTATCTGCTTCCGTAATTTGTTTGGTGAACTGGCGCGTAAGCGAATCACGACTGCCATCGGGTATAGCCTGCAGATCGTCAAATATGGATGCATTTAAATAAGAATACCCCCATGATTTATTTAAGCCGATCATAGCCCGCGCATCCTTCTCATCAAAATTGGTGGCGTAAACGCGGCCATCGTGCTGGTTTTGGTAATCCTTAGCAATCTTATCAGATACTACGGTTCCCCATACTAAACCATCGTTGTTTCCCTGTAACCTGAATGAGTTATTGATCAACCCGTTATTGGTGCCATAGGTGCTTTGCACATCACCCAATATCTTACCTTCCGGAACCGGTGGCGGAGTAAGCAGGTTAACCACACCGCCAATAGCGTCAGAACCATAGCTTAAGCTGGCAGGGCCTTTAATAACCTCAACCCTGTCAATAGAATTCTGATCCACCTCAATGCCATGCTCATCACCCCATTGCTGTCCTTCCTGGCGTATACCATCCTCAAGCGTAACAACACGATTGTAGCCCAGCCCATGTATAAATGGTTTCGAAATGTTTGGCCCTGTAGTAACTGCGCTCACGCCCGGCAAATTTGCGATCTCATCAATCACATTACCCGATGCCGAATGCTGATCGATATAAGTTTTGTTTATAGCAACCATTGGTACAGGGTCCCTTTTTATTTCGGTGGCCCTGCTTACACCCGTTACCACAACTTCGCTTGCTTCTATTGTTGATATTTTCAATTGTATATCAAGCGTGCTTAATTTGCTGAAATCAACCTGTTGTGTAACTGTGGTATATCCCACAAAACTAAAACTCACCAGGTACACTCCTTTAGGTACATGGTTCAATATATACTTACCTTTTGCGTTGGTAGACGTACCAATCCGCAGGTCGGGTATAGATACAGTAACACCTGGCAACGTTGAACCGTCAGCCATGTCTGTAACCGTTCCTGTTAATGATCCGTTAATCTCGTCGCCCGGAGGTATTTTTGCAATTGCCGTTGAAGCAATTGTAAAGCATAACAGGATATATATAGTGATAAATGATCGTATTTTGATTTTCATAAAATAATTAAAAAACATTAAGGAAAAAATCAGGAATGGCTTTAGCTGATAGCCCACTAGTAGTAAAGTGGTTATAGCGTAATTCGTTCCCACATTTGATGCATTATCAAATGATTAGTTTAAATCTGGCTTAGCATTAATTATGCCATTGGGGGCGAACGCCCGGCAGAGAGAATAAGTGAAATGCTTATGAAAGCATACTCATCACTTTTATAGGCGTAACCTGTAACAACTACAGGAGCAAAATAAGTAGCATTAGCCATTGCCATACTATTGTGATGCATGGCATCGCAAAGGCGGCAATTTTCAGTTAATGTTTCTTTGGGCTGGGTGTTGGGATTATAATGCGTTACTTTAGTTGTAACGCCACTAGCCACATGCTGGTGAGCATATACCATATACTGGCCTGCAATAAAGCAAGCAAGGAACATCCATACCTGGATAATATGATATTTGTTGTTTTTCAAGTCAGCGGGCCTTATTTAATCAGCTTAGGGCAAAGCTAAGTAAAAAATGTTTAAAAAGATAGTAGTTGCAACATAATTGCAATTGTATTTTTGTTTATATGAAATTGTTACAATGGGTGGGAGAGAATCAAGAGCTGAGGTCAAGAGTCAGGATAAAAGTTAACCGCGTGACAATATCTTTCTTGATTCTTGACCTCAATTCTTGATTCTATCTTGACTCTAATAAACTATCTTTACAAACTATGAAACCTGCCGAAATTAATTTAAAGTGGAGCGAGCTGCAGCATCGGATAGCAGAGGATTTTGACAACGAGAAACCCGATCTTAAGGTGATGCTATTTTTAATTGGCGTACAGGAACTTGGCCAAGGCCCGCGCAAATTCAGCAAGCGCCAAAAAGAGGAACTGATGCATATAGCCAACTGCAAATTATTCAGCATGATGGGCTTTTACGAGTTGGAAGGATTGGATCAGGACGGCTGGCCACATTGGAAAAGAGTAGGCGTTATACCCAATTATACCCTGCTGGAGCAGGAGATGGTTTTGAAATCGCTAATAATTGATTATTTTGAGTCGATGGAAAACCAGGACTAAAAGCATTGGTCCTCGCGCGATTCCCCTCTTGAGAGGGGCGCAGGGGTGTGTTTTACAGTGTTAATAAAAAGGATCCCATACTATCGAAATGAAAAAACTTTTCACTCTTAGTCTTTTACTGCTAACTATAACAAGCGTTTTTGCCAAAGCGCCCAAAAATCAATATGTGCGCATCAAAACCAGTTATGGCGAGTTAATCATCCGCCTGTATAATGAAACACCGCAGCATCGGGATAATTTTATCAAGCTGGCTAAAAAAGGCTTTTATAACGGCACACTTTTCCATAGGGTGATCCAGGATTTTATGATCCAGGGCGGCGACCCAACTTCAAAAAATGCAAAGCCGGGCATTGAATTAGGTGATGGCGATGTTGGTTACACCATTCCGGCCGAGTTCCGTGATAGTCTGTTCCACAAAAGAGGTGTATTAGCCGCTGCGCGCGATGATAACCCGCAAAAGGCGTCAAGTGGTTGTCAGTTTTATATTGTTGAAGGCAAGCGCCTAACTGATTCAGCCATCAACAAACAGGAAAAACGCAGCGGCCGCAAGATCCCCGACTGGCAGCGTAACTACTATAAAACCGTTGGCGGAGTGCCGCATCTTGATGGGCTTTATACTGTTTATGGCGAAGTGGTTTCAGGTATTGATATGGTTGACCTGATAGCCGCCGTAAAAAAAGATGAAAACGACCGCCCTGTAGTTGATGTACCGATGACGGTTGAGCTATTAAGCAAAAAAGAGTGCAAACAGCTGGATAAAATACTTTATCCCGACACCAAATAGCCCGCTTATTTCGAATATCGGATTTTCGATTTCGAATTAAAAAAGAACAACTTAATCATAAATCCGAAATCAAAAATTCGAACTCCGAAATGAAAATAATTACCTATAACGTTAATGGCATCCGGTCGGCAATCAATAAAAACTGGCTGGCCTGGCTGCAGGCTACAGATGCCGATGTAGTTTGCTTACAAGAAATTAAAGCTACGCCCGATGTGTTAACGGATCTGCATCTTGTGGAGCAATTAGGTTATCAGCACTACTGGTTCCCTGCCGAAAAAAAGGGCTATAGCGGAACGGCCATCTTTACCAAACAAACCCCAAAGCATGTGGAGTATGGATGCGGAATTCCCGATTTCGACCGCGAGGGCCGTAACATTCGCGTTGATTTTGACGAGGTATCTGTTATGAGCGTTTATTTTCCTTCGGGTTCCAGCGGCGATGAGCGGCAAATATTCAAATACCGTTTCCTGGATGAATTTGGAAAGTATTTGACACTGTTAAAATCCTCATACCCAAAACTGGTCATCTGCGGCGATTACAATATTTGTCACCGCCCTATTGATATTCACAACCCGAAATCAAACGCCAATTCATCCGGCTTCTTGCCTGAAGAACGCGAATGGATGGAAAATTTTATTGAATCGGGGTTTGTTGACACCTTCCGCCACATGAACAAGGAACCACACAACTATACCTGGTGGAGCTTCCGCGCCAATGCCCGCGCTAAAAACTTAGGTTGGCGTATCGATTACACCCTTGCCAGCAAAGAGCTAACCGACAACATCAAACGCGCCGCAATCCTACCCGAAGCTAAACACTCGGACCATTGCCCGGTATTGCTGGAGTTGGAATTTACCCCCTAACCCCCTGAAGGGGGAACAATAAAGGACATTGTCATAAAAAGGCGCGCAGGCCCAAACGACAAAGGGGGCGAGCCGGGAGTATGGCCCCGAGCGGGGAAGCATCCTCTTTGTCTTGATTTTTTTGGTTACTTTTTGTATCAAGACAAAAAGTAACGTCATAGCGACAAGCGATACCATGTGAATAGTCTACACCTAACACAGCTCTGTATAGTTTTGATATTCCTTTGTACCCTTACAGCAATGACGTTTAAGAGAGCCGACAAAAAAAAGAGCTTCCGGAAAAAACCGGAAGCTCTTTTCAAATATGTTCTTCAAAAGCTCCCCCGCTTACCAGCGGAGGCTGCGGGTTTACCCCTTTACTCTCTCCACATAACTTCCGGTTGCAGTATCAACCTTAACTTTATCACCAATATTGATAAACAAAGGCACTTTTATTTCGGCACCGGTTTCAACGGTAGCATTTTTCATTGCACCAGTTGAGGTATCGCCTTTTACAGCAGGTTCGGTATAAGTAATTTCCAATTCAGCCGATCCCGGGAGCTGGCCCATGATAGGTTCTTCGCTTTCAAAGGCTACGATAACGTTCATGCCTTCTTTTAAAAATTTTACGGCAGTGCCAAACAAACGCTTAGGCACATTATGCTGATCAAAAGTGCTATTATCCATAACCACTAATGAATCGCCATCCTCATATAAATATTGGTAATCACTGGTTTCAACGCGGGCAATATCCACCTCCTCATCCGTCCGGAAACGGTATTCAACCAATTTACCCGATTTAACATTACGCATACGTGCCTGGTAAAAAGCACGTAAATTACCGGGCGTGCGGTGCAAAAACTCCTCTACCTGAACCAACTCGCCGTTAAAGCGCAGTATATTGCCATTCTTTATATCTGATGCCTTAGCCATAAATTAAATAATTGAGGCGCAAACTTAGGCAGTTATAGGGAAAGAAACAAGTTTTGTGTTTAGTTGATTGGTTGGAATAAGTTGATTAAGTGAGTAGTTAGATAAAACTTAATCAACCACTCACCCAATCAACCACTCAACTACAAAGTCGCAATATCAATCACAAAACGATAACGTACATCGCCTTTTTGCATGCGTTCGTAAGCTGTAGTAATATCCTTTATGTCGATCATTTCAATATCCGATACAATGTTATGTTCGGCACAAAAATCAAGCATTTCCTGAGTTTCAGCCAAACCGCCAATTCCCGAACCGGCTAAACTCTTTCTGCCGCCCAGTAAACTAAAGGCATGTATGCTTGCTGGTTCTGGCGGTACACCAACACAAATATGTACACCATTGGTTCTTAATAAACCCAGGTACATATTAAAATCGTGCGGAGCCGAAACGGTATCCAATATAAAATCAAACGAATGTTTAGCCGCTTTTATTTGCTCAGGGTCGCTGGTTACTACAAAATGATGAGCGCCCAATGCTTTGGCATCGGCCTCTTTGCTTGGCGAAGTACTTAATACTGTAACCTCCGCGCCAAATGCTACACCAAATTTAACAGCCATGTGGCCCAAGCCGCCTAAGCCTAACACCGCAAGCTTGTGACCTGTGCCGACTTTCCAGTGTCTTAATGGCGAGTAAGTGGTAATACCGGCGCAAAGCAAAGGCGCTGTTGCTGCCAGATCCAATTTTTCTGAAATGTGTAAGGTAAAGTTCTCATCAACAACGATGGAATTTGAGTAACCGCCATAAGTCGGGGTTTTATGATCCTGCTCTAAACCGTTGTAGGTTTGTGAGTTGCCATTTAAGCAATATTGCTCCAGATCCTGTGCGCAGTTTTCGCAGTGGCGACATGAGTCGACCAAACAGCCGGTACCGGCATAGTCGCCTACTTTAAACTTGGTTACATGGCTGCCAACTTTAACTACACGGCCAACTATTTCATGTCCCGGTACCATCGGAAATATCCCCGGGAACCAATCATTTTTTATCTGGTGAAGATCGGAGTGGCAAACGCCACAATATAAAATATCGAATTGCACATCATGTGGCCCTACATCGCGCCTTTCAAAATTCCACGGAGCGAGATCCGTTGTAGGAGTTTGTGCCGCATATCCTTTAACTGGTATCATAGTAAATGTTTTAAGTGATTTATGCGAAGATAGGAGATTGCGCTTGTTTTTATAAAGATGGGATTGTCCGCAAAATGCAATTTTCTTTATCTACTCTTCCGCAGTCGCTCGGCTCCTGCCGAGTGACGAATATTTAGTGGCATCCTGCCACAGGCCAGAGGCCTTATGATACAAGTCACTCGGTTGGAGCCGATCGACTGCATTATTTTTTATACCAACCCCTTATAATCAGAAATATTCAACTGATGCCCGCAAAAGCTATACTCATGCAGTTGGTTGGAGCATATAATAGTTAACCGGTTCAACGCAAATTTTTCTACCAGGCTTAAATACCATTCAACGCCCTGTGCATCTAAATTACTGGTGGGTTCATCCAGCATTAATATAGTTGTGTCGGAGCAAAAGGCCAGCGCCAGTTTAAGCCGCTGTTTCATGCCTGATGAGAAATACTTGATCGGCTTATTTTTACTGGCCTGCATACCTAGCAGGGCAATAACCCCATCTTTATCCATTCCGACCTTGTAGATTTTAAACTTAAAGTGAAAATCGATCATCTCACTCAAAGTAAATTCTTCGATCAACTCCAAATATGGCGCAGCCAAACTAAGCTGTTTAAATACATCTTCGGCCTCAATTGCTTTACCCTCGAAATTATAGGTGATGGTACCCGCTGATGGCGACAAACTACCATTCAACACCTGGAACAAGGTTGATTTACCCGAGCCATTCGGCCCCAATATGGCATAGCTTTCACCAACGGTAAAAGTATAATCTATCTCCCTGAAGATCCAGTCACGATTAAAACGCCGGCTTATGTTTTGGAGGGTGATGATCATTGGTTCATGATTGATGGATAACAGTTCATGGTTAAACTATGTATGTATAAATATTATAAGCTTAGCCTATGATCCATGAATTATGAACCATTAAGAATTACCAAACCCTTTCATGATCCCTCTTTGTGAATTAGATACGAAATTTATGATCTCGTCTCTTTCAACAGTTGGATTAAATTCGGCCTCGATAATATCAAGCGCTTTGGTAATGTTATACTTTTTAAGGAAGATGATCCGGTAAATTTCCTGTATCTCGTTAATGGTTTCTGCCGAATACCCCCTGCGCCTTAAGCCTACAGAGTTTATACCGATGTATGATAAGGGCTCCCTGCCCGCTTTAGTAAACGGCGGAACATCCTTACGTACCAGTGAACCACCAGACACCATACAATGTGCGCCGATCTCCACAAACTGGTGAACAGCTGAAGTACCGCCTATAAAAGCGTGGTCATAAATATTAATGTGCCCTGCAAGCTGTACCGCATTGGCAATGATCACATTGTCGCCGATAATACAGTCATGCGCTACGTGCACATAAGCCATTAACAGGCAATTGCTTCCTATGGTTGTGGTATTTTTATCAAGCGCAGTACCGCGATTAAGGGTTACGCATTCGCGGATCACGGTGTTATCGCCTATGGTAACCGTGCTTGGCTCACCACGGTATTTCAGATCCTGCGGTGGTGCAGATACAACGGCACCCGGAAAAATACGACAGTTTTTACCAATACGGGCTCCATCCATAATAACGGAATTTGAACCTACCCAGGTACCTTCGCCAATTTCAACATCCTTGTGGATGGTAACAAATGGTTCAATAACTACGTTGTCGGCTATTTTAGCCTGCGGATGGATATATGCTAGAGGTTGGATCATGCTTCGTTACCTTTTACTTTTACAATTTGAGCCATTAATTCGGCTTCTACTACTACACGGTCGCCAACCATGCCAATTCCTTTCATTTGGGCTATGCCTCTGCGTATAGGCGAGGTAAGGTCGCAATAATATACAATAGTATCGCCCGGTACAACCTTACTTTTAAACCTGGCGTTCTCTATCTTTAAAAATAGGGTTAAATAATTTTCAGGATCAGGCACTGTTTTCAAAACCAGTATACCACCTGTTTGCACCATGCCTTCGATCTGTAAAACTCCCGGAAAAATTGGAGCATCCGGAAAATGCCCTCTGAACAGCTCTTCGTTCATGGTAACATTCTTTATTCCGATCACATGGGTTTTTGATAGCTCCATTATTTTATCTATCATCAAAAACGGCTGCCTGTGCGGCAATATTTTCATTATATCAACGGTATCTAAAATAGGCGCGGCATTAGGATCATACTTTTTCAGCTTTCTTTTCCCTTTATCTTTCTTTATCAGCGCTTTTATTTTTTTGGCGAAGGCTACATTCGCGGCATGGCCGGGCCTTGCTGCCATAATATGGCCTTTAAGCGGCGTACCAACCAGGGCCAGATCGCCGATCATATCCAGCAACTTATGCCTTGCCGGTTCATTCTGATGGCGCAGTTCGATATTGTTTAATATCCCCTGCGGCGCAACCTTGATGTCCTTGCGGTTAAATATTTTTGCCAGGTGTGCCAGTTCAGCATCATCAACATCTTTATCAACTACTACAATGGCATTGTTCAGATCGCCACCTTTTATCAGGTCATGCTGTAACAGCATTTCCAGCTCATGCAAAAAGCAAAAAGTACGGCATGAGGCTATCTCCTTTATAAATTCTGATATGGTAGATATACTGGCATGCTGGCTACCCAACACCTGCGAGTTATAATCGACCATACAAGTGAAACGGTAATCATCAAGCGGCATAGCCACCATATCAACCTTGCGGTCGGGTTCAGAGTAATGCAAGTTATACGGTATATGGAAATATTCTTTATCCGCTTCCTGGTCAATAAAACCAATATTTGTTATAGCATCAATAAATTGAATTGAGCTGCCATCCATAATAGGGGTTTCAGGCCCGTCCACATCAATTAGTACATTATCAACTTCTAAACCAACCAATGCTGCCAATACGTGCTCAACAGTACTTACGCTGGCACCATTTTGGGTAATGGTGGTTCCTCTTGAGGTATCGGTTACATTATCACAATCAGCATCAATTATAGGCGAACCCGGCAGATCAACCCTTCTGAATTTATACCCGTGATCTTCTTCCGCGGGGTTAAATGTCATGGTTACTCTCTGACCCGTATGAAGGCCTGTGCCCGAAACTGATACAGGCGCTTTAATAGTTCTTTGTTTTACATTCATATTATTCAGTTGATTGGGTTGATAGTGTGAGTAGTTGATTAGGTTTTGGAATAATAACTTATTAACTATTCTCCCAATCAACTACTCACTTAATCAACCTTTTCTTTCTTTAGTTCCGCAATAATTCTTTCTAACTCTATAACTTTCTTTTCCAGCTCAGGCAAGCGGTTCAATGCAACTTGCGAGCGCATATGAACCAGGTAAGTTGCCGCCGGCGAACCTGCCCATTTCTGTCCTTCTTCTTTTATTGAACGGCTTAAACCTGTTTTAGCCTGCAATTGTGTGCCACTCGGCACATTTATATGCCCTACAATACCAACCTGGCCGCCAACAATCACATTCTCTCCTATTTTGGTACTGCCTGATATTCCTGTTTGTGCAGCAACCACCGTATTGGCACCTATCTCCACGTTGTGGGCTATCTGAATCAAATTATCCAACTTAACTCCCTTGCGTATAATAGTTGACCCCATAGTGGCGCGGTCAACAGTAGTATTGGCGCCAATTTCAACGTTATCTTCAATTATTACATTTCCTATCTGGCTTATTTTCTGATAACTGCCATCGCCGGTTGGGGCAAAGCCAAACCCATCACCACCAATCACCGTTCCCGAGTGTATAATAATGTCGTTTCCCAGCTTACAGTCGAAATAAACTTTTACGCCCGAAAAAAAAGTAACGTTATTGCCTATACTTACATTATCGGCAATATAACAGCTGGGGTAAATCTTACAATTATTGCCAATGGTAACATTGGGGCCTATATAAGCAAATGCACCTATATAAACATTTTCACCAATTTGTGCCGATGGATGGATGAAGCAGGGTTGCTCAATACCGGTTTTATTTAGTTTTATCTTATTATACAGATCAAGCAACACTGTAATTGCCGAGTAAGCGTTGGCTACACGTATAAGCGTAGCTTTTACCGGCTCAGCCAATTGCTGGTCGTCATTTATGATCACTATCGAAGCATTGGTCGTATACAGATACTGCTCATATTTTGGGTTGGCCAAAAATGAAAGCGAACCCGCTGTGGCTTCCTCTATCTTAGCAAGCTGACTAACCGATACTGATGCATCGCCTTCAACTGTGCCATTAAGTAAGGAGCCTATTTCTTGTGCAGTAAATTGCATCCGGCAAATTTAAATGTTAAAATTGAAGCAGCAAAATTAGTTGATTATGTGAGATTTTATAAGCTGTTGATCTTATTTGCAAATAAAACCATCAAACTCATTAACCAAACCTCATCCGATCAACTTTTTATCATAACAAAGTATATATTTTTTCACGGTTTTGGCCAGTGCTTCCAAATTTGAATTATCGCTTGCGGCTGTAATATCTTTCACCGTTCCGTTCTTCATCAATATTAAAATACTTCCGTCGCCTACTTTATAAGCATTATTACGTACCTCATCGGTAAAAACAAAATACGATGCCTCGTGCTCGCTTATCCCATATTTCCTAACGGCTTTTTCGGTTAATTCTTTTATAAATGCTTCATCCGGTACCTCATTGGTAATATCTGTATGATACAGGTTACGATGCACCAGGTCACGGCAAAGCTGCGCCAATACAAAATCACTGCTGTTGGCCCATATTTTTACCGCGGCCATTATATCAGTATCATCCAAACCGGCAAAAGTTTCCAGGTTATTGCCTTCCGTTAAAAACATCTCACTACTGATGCTATTTACCAGGAAATGGTTTAACGCTGGTGTACAAAAAAGTTCTTCCTTACCTAATGATAGCTCCCGGGCACGTTTTAAAATATTGCTTAATAATACCTCGGCGGCTATTACCGTTTTATGCAGATACACCTGCCAGTACATCAGCCTGCGGGCTATCAAAAATTTCTCTATCGAGTAAATACCCTTTTCTTCAACCGCAATGTGGTCATCAACCACATTCAGCATCTTTATGATCCGGTCCGAACTGATCACACCTTCTGATACCCCGGTAAAAAAGCTATCCCGGTTCAAATAATCCAACCGGTCCATATCCAGCTGACTGGACACCAGCTGATGCAGGAAATTTTTAGGATAGCTGCCTTCGAATATTTCAATTGCCATGGTTAGTTTGCCGTCAAACTGCTTATTCAGCTTGTTCATCAGCAGTATAGATATATCCTCATGCCATATGCCATCAACTATTACCTGCTCCAGCGCATGTGAAAATGGCCCGTGCCCAATATCATGTAACAATATGGCTATGGTAACGGCTTCTTCTTCGGCAGCGGTTATTATTTGCCCTTTGTACCGCAAAGTTTCAATGGCCAGGCTCATTAAATGCATGGCCCCAAGCGCATGATGAAAACGGGTATGCAGCGCACCGGGATATACCAGGTGCGTCATCCCCAATTGCTTTATGTACCTTAACCGCTGAAAATAAGGATGCTCGATAAGGTCGTATACCAGATCGGCAGGTATACTGATGAACCCGTAAACCGGGTCGTTAATTATTTTCTTTTTGTTCAAAGCGCTTATAATGTTTGCAAAAGTGTTAAATAAAGGTAGAACACCTGTCGTATAATTGTTAATTTTTGTTAATCCTTTTATAATTCACAACAAAAACCGTGCTTTGAGGTTATAACTGTCTGGTCTGAACTACAAAATATATCGAATTAGCTACTCATATAATTCCAGGAATTCATAAATTCATATAATTCCGGTTCAGACAGCTTTATATAAATATATACCATGCAGGATACCACCATATTATGGGCTGACGATGAGATTGATCTCTTGAGACCCCATGTTCTATTTTTAAGCGAAAAAGGCTACAAGGTAACAACAGTTACCAACGGAAATGATGCGGTTGAATCTTTCAAAAATAATTATTTCGACCTTGTTTTTTTAGATGAAAATATGCCCGGGCTAACCGGACTGGAAACTTTATCGCAAATAAAAAACATTAACAACGATGTACCCATCGTACTCATCACCAAAAATGAGGAAGAGTATTTAATGGAGGATGCCATAGGCTCAAAAATTGATGACTACCTTATTAAGCCCGTGCACCCCAAGCAAATTTTGCTTACCATAAAAAAACTGATAGATAATAAACGCCTGGTTACCGAAAAAACAACCATGGCCTATCAGCAGGACTTCCGCAACCTTGGGATGACGCTTAATGACAACCTAAGCCATCAGGAATGGGTTGATGTTTACAAAAAACTTATCTACTGGGAACTGGAACTTCAGCAATTGGAAGATAGCGGAATGCACGAGATTCTAACGCTGCAAAAAGCCGAAGCCAATACCCAGTTCTGCAAGTTTGTTGAAAAGAATTATCTCGACTGGATCAAAAATCCGGATACCGCCCCTACCAGTTCGCCTCAACTATTCAAAAAGAAGGTTTTCCCTAAACTGGATGGTAAAGGCCCGGTGTTTTTTATATTGATAGATAATTTAAGGTATGATCAGTTTAAGATCATCAACCCTATTATATCAGAGTATTTCAGGCTTGAAGAAGAAGATACTTATTTCAGTATCCTGCCTACAGCTACACAATACGCGCGTAACTCCATATTCTCGGGCCTGATGCCTTTGGAAATGGAACGCCGTTACCCACAAATGTGGCAGAATGACGAAGATGAAGGCGGTAAAAATCTATTCGAATCAGATTTTGTTACCGATCATATCAAACGTGTTTTGCGCAAGGATATTAAACACTCCTACCACAAAATATTAAATATTGATGAGGGGCGCGCGCTGAATGAGTCGGTAAACAACCTCATGAACAACGAGCTGAATGTGGTGGTCTATAACTTTGTCGATATGCTTTCACATGCTCGTACCGATATGCAAATGATTCGCGAGCTGGCTAGTGATGATTCCGCCTATCGATCATTAACGCTGTCATGGTTTGAACATTCGCCGCTATTTGATCTGCTTAAATTCCTGGCATCAAAACAAGTTCGTGTGGTTATCACTACCGACCACGGTACCATCCGCGTAAAAAAACCAAGCAAAATCATCGGCGACAGAAACACTAATACCAACCTGCGCTACAAACAGGGCCGTAATTTAAATTTCAACCCGAAAGAGGTGTTCCACATCCGCAACCCGCATGATGCCATGTTGCCCAAGCTGCATGTAAGCTCAAGCTTTGTTTTTGCAAAAGAAGATAGCTATTTTGTTTACCCTAATAACTACAACCACTTTGTAAACTTTTATAATGAAACCTTCCAGCACGGCGGTATTTCATTAGAAGAAATGATCATACCCATTGCTACTTACGGGCCTAAATAGCCTGACCGAGACCTGCGAAGTTTTAAAAGTTCGCAGGTCTTTATATTATAATTCACGGATAACCTCATTACTATTATTGGGCTTAAATAATAATCTGATTTTTTTATTTAAATTTGATTATGGTTTTAATCATGAAAAATAGCAAGGACATAAGCAGGGTGAAAGACCTTTTATCTAAGCGCCAGGTTAAAAAAAAGTTCGATGCCAAAAAATTTTGCGGCGCATTAAAGGTTGATGAAGATGCATTAGTTATACAGCGACGACTTAGAGATGAGTGGAACTGATATTTTTGTAGATACAAATATTTGTATCTACTTTTTAGGTGGCGATATTGTTTTATCAGAGTTATTGCAAGACCAAAATTTATATTTATCCATTATTACAGAAATGGAGTTGTATGCTTATCATAGCAACAATGATGCATCTCTTAAAATTCTAACCAGTTTTTTAAATTCGGTTACCATAATCAATATCGATGATAAGGTTAAGATTAAGGCTATTGAGTTGAGGAAAAAAACTAAGATTAAACTACCCGACTGTATAATTGCCGCCTCTGCATTAGCTTATAATATACCATTAATAACTGCTGACAAAGGCTTTAAAAAAATAGAAGATATTGATTTAATATTATACGCCAATATCTAATCATGCTTTTAACTATAACATCAACAAACCAGCTTCCTGAAGCGGCATCCGAAATACTATCCTTCGCATCCAATAATCGTGTCTTTCTTTTTTATGGCGATATGGGCGCGGGCAAAACCACGTTGATCAAATCACTTTGCAGTAAATTGGGAAGCGCTGATAATATTACCAGCCCCACTTTTGCCATAGTTAATGAATACACCGGCCCAAACACCATTTACCATTTTGATTTTTACCGGTTGAAAAATCAATCCGAAGCTATGGACATTGGCTTTGAAGAATACCTCTACTCAGGCAATTATTGCTTTATTGAATGGCCCGAGAAAATCCCCGATCTGTTGCCATTACATTATGTAACTGTATCGATACAAGTACTTGACAATGGTTTTCGCCGTTTAACTATTGAGAATATTTAATTGAGATAATAATTTTTTATTTATCTTCATCTTCCGAAATATAAACGTAAATGAGTTCAGGGAAATACAGTGGGTTTTCGGATATCGCCAAGCAGGCTATGATGCAACCCCAGGAGTCGATGCTGGAAGTTAAAAGCAAAAAAAACAAACTTTATATAGGCATTCCGAAGGAAATTTCTTTTCAGGAAAACCGCATTCCATTAACGCCATTGTCGGTTGCGCTGCTGGTAAACAACGGGCACCAGGTAATACTGGAGAGCAATGCTGGCCAAGCCGCCAATTTTTCAGACAAGGATTATAGCGAGCAGGGTGCGCTTATTGTGTTTGATACCAAAACAGTTTATGAGGCCGACATTATCATAAAAATAGCGCCGCCAACTTTGGCCGAAATAGAGCTTATGAAACCCGGCCAAACCCTCATCTCTGCATTGCAGATCTCAACCCTAAAATCAGAGTGCCTGCATGCTTTATTAAAAAAGGGCATCACCGCGCTTTGCTTTGAGCATTTGCAAGATGAAGGCGGCTCATTAACCGTAGTGCGCGCCATGAGCGAAATTGTGGGCGCTACATCCATATTAATAGCAGCAGAATACCTAAGCAATGTTTTCGACGGCAAAGGCTTGATGCTCGGCGGCATTACAGGCGTACCACCTACAGAAATCGTAATATTAGGCGCAGGCACTGTAGGCGAATATGCCGCCCGTACTGCCATATCATTAGGTGCCGAAGTAAAAGTTTTTGACCCTTCCATATACAAATTGCGCCGCTTGCAGAATAACATTGGTACCCGGATATTTACCTCGGTAGTTCAGCCCATAGTTTTAGAAAAAGCCGTTACCACCTGCGATGTTGCCATTGGTGCCATGCGTGCCGAAGATGGCCGCAGCCCCTGCATTATATCAGAAGCAACCGTAAGCAAAATGAAACGCGATTCTGTTATTATTGATGTAAGCATTGATCAGGGTGGCTGCTTTGAAACCTCTGAAATAACCAACCACACCCATCCGGTATTCCGTAAGTATGATGTGATCCACTATTGTGTTCCAAACATTGCATCGCGCGTAGCGCGCACCGCCACCTATGCCCTCACCAATATTTTTGCCCCTATTTTATTGGATATTGGCGAACAGGGTGGATTAAAGAACGTTATCTGGCAAAATGCCGGCGTTCGTAATGCTGTATATATTTACCAGGGTCACTTAACCAGTAAATATATTGGCGAAAGGTTCTCCATCCCCTGCAAGGATCTTGATCTTCTCATTGTTTCACACCGTTAATTTAAAATATGCTCAAAAAATTCATTCCCAAAACAACACTTGCTTTATTGCTCGTGCTTGGGGGCAGCAATGCATTTGCCCAAAATAACCTTCAAGGTGCATGGCAGGCGTTTCTTGAAAATAAAACCGATACCGCTAAACTTTTATTTAACCAGGCCGTGCAGCAAAATAACAATGCTGCCGATGCCCTGCTTGGCCTCAGCCTCATCGAAGAAACAGACCAGGCACCCAAAGCCGCGTTTAACTATTTTCAAAAATTTTATGCGATAAGTAAAAACCCGGCACCCTATACCTATGCCCTTTGGACCACCCCGGTTGTTAGCGGCGCAACAGGTAAGCGCACACCAGAGCAACTTGATTTTTTGAAGCAAGTTGCCGAAAATACCAGCTACGATGGTATGATGGCTGCTATGGCTTATTCTCTTATAGGCAAACATTATGAGGCATCTGTACAGTTGGATAAGGCTGATGCTGCTTATAAAAATATCAACTCGTTTGATAACTGGCAGATAACCGGTGAATTTGAAAATATTTCAACCAGCGGTTTCGACAGAAATTACACAGTGATCGATCATCCCGAAGCTACTGCAATGTTCACCACTAAATACGGAGCAAAAACAGGCTGGCATACCGTTACCGATCTAAGGCACGATAAATGGTTCGATTTCGAATATTATTCAGAAGCAGAAAATTCCATCATCTTTTCGCAAACATTCATTAAATCTCCACAGGCGCAGGAAGCACAACTGCGTATTGGTGTATCCGGCTCGGTAAAAGTTTGGGTAAATGATGCCTTGGTATTATCAGTTCCTGAAGAACGTAATAACGACCTTGACTCCTACCTGCAAACTATAAAGTTAAACGCAGGCTATAATCGCGTGTTAGTGCAAATTGGCGAAAGCTATGCCGGGAACATGAACTTTTTGCTCCGCTTAACTGATGACAAGGGGATCCCCCTGCCCGGTTTAACCAGCGTTGCCACGGCACAGCCATATACGAAGGAACCCGCATTTGTATCGCAAAAAATTGAGCCTTTTGCCATAACTTATTTTGAAGATCAGATAAAGGAACACCCGCAGGATTGCCTGCCTAAAATATTATTGGCTGAGGCTTATCTGCGCAATGATAAAACCTACGAAACAAGGCGCGTACTTGATGATCTGACATCCAAATACCCTAACAGCACTTTTCTTAATTTAATGATGCTGGATGTTTTTAACCGCGAGAATAACCGTACTGGTTCCGAAACGCTTAAAGAAACCATTAAAAAGAATGATCCGACATCCACCGAAGGCTTGATATTAAAGTACGGTGAATATTATGAGCAGAAAGACTTTGATAAAGCCGCTGACATTGTTAAACAACTGTCAGCCAAACCCGAGTTGGATGAAATTCTCTACGAAAGCAAAATGGGCATAGCCAGCGGAAATAAAAACCAGGATGAGGTTGTGATATTAGTTGAGGAGGCATATGTCAAATACCCTGATAATAAAGAGATAGCCGGGCTAAAGTATGATGTGGAGCAGCAGATCAGGAAAAATCCGAAAGCAAGTGATGTGCTGAAAAAGTACGTTGACAATAACGATGACTACAGCATGGCAAAAGCATTATCTGACGCTTATTTTACCGCCGGAGATGCTGCCGATGGCATACAGGTACTGCAAACGCAAATTGATCATGAACCTTATGCTACCGGCATATATGCTAATTTAGGCGGCCAGTACTATAAACAGCAGCAATATAAAAAGGCAGAGGAATGTTATTTAAATTGTATCCGCATAGCGCCAACCATCGGTAATTATTACGCCTCGTTAGGTAAGATAAATGAGATGATGAATAATAAGGATGTGGCTATTAAATATTATTTAAAGGGCCTTACCTTTTCGCCAAATGATTATGAAACCATAGCCTCGCTGCGTAAACTACAGAATAAAAAAGAGGTGTTCTCTTATTTTAAAGATCCGGATGTTGACGAAGAAGTGAGGAATGCCCCAAAAGCAGCAGATTACCCTGATGATAATGCGGTGATATTGGATGAAGAGGTGCAAAAAATAGTTTATGCACAGGGAGGTTCCGAAGAAAAGAGATTTATTACCGCAAAAATTCTTACCCAAAAAGGTATTGATGGCTGGAAAGAATACCGTATTGATTTTGACAACTGGCAGGACCTGTTTATAGAAACCGCCGAAGTTATCAAGGCCAACGGAACCCATGTACCTGCCGAACGTAATGAAAACAACCTGGTTTTCACCAATCTTGAGGTAGGCGATGTGATCAATATCCGTTATAAGATCAAAAATTACTCAAAGGCAAAACTGGCAGGTTATTTCTGGGATTCATTTTACTTTACCAATGGCAATCCGCATGTAATGTCGAAATACTCATTATTGATTGATAAGGGCCAGAAGTTCAGTTATACTTTTTCACAAAAACCTATTGCCCCGGTAAAAACTTCAGTTGATGAGTTTGACTTATATACCTGGAAAAACGAGAAACAGGAATCATTGCAGTATGAAGATAAAATGCCGCCGCTTGATGACGTGGCAAATGTGCTTTATCTTACATCTATTCCCAACTGGAAGTTTATTTCAGACTGGTATAATGACCTGGCCTCGGCAAAAGCACGTACCAACTACGAAGTAAAACAGGTGATAAGTGATATTTTTAAAGACAATCCAAACCTTACCGATTTTGAAAAGATCGAAAAAATATATCGCTACATCACCGGAAATATTAGTTATAGCGAAGTTTCATTCCGACAAAGCGGGCTTATCCCACAAAACCCATCGGCAGTAATAAATACCCGCATTGGCGATTGTAAAGATGTGGCCACCCTGTTTGTTGCTATGTGTAAAGAAGCTGGCATTAAAGCACATTTGGTACTGGTAAAAACCCACGATTATGGCATCCTCGGTATGCCGTTGCCAAGTATTGATTTTAACCACTGTATGGCTAAAGTCACCTTAAACGGTAAGGATTATTATATTGAACTCACCAATCAATATTTACCTTTCCGAAGCCTGGGTAATAGCGAGATCAATTCAACCATGTTGGATATTGATGAAACCACAGGCACTGCAACCAAACTGCTTAACCCAACAACACGTAAAGAAAACAACATTAAAAGGATCACCAATATCAACTTTAAAGATAAGGATATGCTTATTGATGAGCATACCTATAAAACGGCTGCACTGGCCGGCTCTATGCGTGAAAATGTTGGCGATCTTTCCGAAAAAGACCGTATAAAAGGCATGAAAGAGGCTTTATCATCAGCCTATCCCGATAACGAGATCACCATGCTTGATTACCGCGATGTCGATCGTAAAAACCCGGTAGATACTGCTTATATGCACCTGGCTTACCAGATAAACAACAGCGTTAAGTCAATTGCCGGAATATCTATCTTCACTATACCGTGGTCTGATAATATTACTGCTAATGACCTGCAAGTTAATTTGCCGCGCTATTCAGGCATTGATCTGAGCCAGATGTTTTACCTCGATAATGAAACCGAAGTGGTTACGCTTACGCTCGAACCCGGCAAAACCCTGGTTGAAGCGGTAACTCCCATCTCATTAAAAAATGATATACTGGAGTATAGCATCACCCCAAAACAAGAGGGTAATAAAGTGGTTATTACCCGCACATTTAAATTAAAAAAGGATTTTGTTCCTGCCGATAAGGTTCCCGAGTTTAATACCTTCTTTAAAAAGATGGTTGAGGCTGATGCAAAAGAACTTGCCATGAAATAATGAAAAGAGCTGTCGCTATAATTTTTTTAGCCGCTATAATTCTATGCACAGTAAGTGCACAGGATTATAGCCGGCAATTAAAAGTAAGCGGCCCATCTGTTTATTATCAGCAAGTAAAAAATGATCCTAATAAGCGGCTTGTCGAAATAAAAAAGTATATCCCCAATATCGTACTTGATATTCGCTACGCAACAACCAATAATTTCACTCACCACGTAATGTACAACCAGGCCGGGGCGTTTACCCGGCTGCCGGTTGTTTTGGCTTTACAGCAGGTTGAAGCCGAACTTAAAACACATGGCCTGGGCCTTAAAATTTACGATGCCTATCGCCCTTACTCTGTTACTGTAAAATTTTATGAGGTTACCCGCGATACCAATTTTGTTGCCGACCCTAAAAAGGGATCAAGACATAACCGGGGCTGCGCCATTGACCTGAGTCTGATCGATCTGAAAACCGGTAAAGAACTGGATATGCCTACCGGGTTCGACAGTTTCAGCAAAAAAGCTGCCGCAGATTATCCAGATCTATCCAAGCAACAAATTGCAAACCGCGAGTTGCTGAAAAGAGTAATGCAGGCACATGGTTTTAAAGTGATCCCAACCGAATGGTGGCATTACGATTTTAACGGCTGGCAAAATTATGAGTTGCTTGATGTGCCATTTTCAGCTATAAAATAATTTATCTGCCCGGCAATCCCTGCGAATAATTATCCAAAATATAGCTCTGCGGTATGGCATTGGTATGATGCTTTTTTCCATAAGTGGTAACCATGCAATCCACATCGCCGGATGGTTTTATGGTTACGGTGAATAACTGGTCGTAATCCTCTTTATCCAAACTATCAAATGGCGTATCGGCACCCAATGCGGCAAGCAACGGCAAAATCGTGTTATAATTGGTGATTATCAGCACTTTCTTCCCGATAAAATTATTTTTAATTATCGTGGCAAACTTTTGTACGCTATCAGTATATACCCTCGGCAATATTTTTACTTTAGCTGCCAGCGGATTTGCCGTAGCAGCTGATACATTTTTGGCGGTAATATAAATCACCTCTACCCCTTCGTGCTTTAGTCTTTTTTCAAGGTCTATAGCCCTTTCTTCACCAGTTTGGGATAATTTGTCGCTGTTATCATCACTTTCAGCATGATTTACCACCCATATGGTAGTTTTTTGTGCTGAGGCACTAAAATTGCTAAGCATTAGTACTAGGAGAAGTAACATAAAATAACGACTCCAAAAAAGGGCTTTTCTCATCTTAAGCGATTTGTTTTTAACCGGGCACTTTATAATAATACGTATATTTTGGTTTATCGGTTTAATATACATAATGGTTTAATAACAAACAGTATATAATTAACATATACCGCCTTATTACGGATATATTTGATTTAAATATGAAAGTTTTTAGTACAGAGTTTCTTAAACACTTATGGAAAGTAATAGTGGCCACTTTTATGGGCTTTATTGATGATAATGGCTTAAAGTTAAGTGCTTCATTGGCCTATTATACAGTTTTTTCCATAGCTCCTTTATTATTTTTGATATTGGCATTAGCTGGTTTATTCCTGGGCGGGAACCAGAAAGTTACCAATGATATTTACCCGCACATCAGTGCAATGCTGGGGCCGCAAGCCGCAGATCAGATCTTGAGCATGCTTAAAAATCAATTGACTGCCAAATCGAACGTTGCGGTTGTAGTTGGTGTGGTTACTTTACTAATTGGCGCAAGCACTATGTTTGTTGAGATACAGGATTCGCTCAACATTATATGGCGGGTAAAAGCAAAGCCTAAAAAAAGCTGGCTTAAATGGATAATCAATCGATTTCTATCTTTCTCATTAATTATAACTCTAGGGTTTTTGTTGTTAGTATCACTGATAATTAATTTATTGGTGCTTGCTTTAAGCGCCAAGCTTCAGCATTTTTTGCCCGGGGTAACTATATGGATCTTGAATGCAATTAATGTGGGTATAACTGTTGTTGTAATAGCTGTTTTATTTGGCATTATATTCAAGTTCCTGCCCGATGTTAAAATTACATGGAAAGATGTACGCTCCGGAGCAATTTTCACTGCGTTGCTTTTTTTGCTGGGCAAATACCTCATTGGTTTGTACATTCAATATTTTGCCAATAGCTCGGCTTATGGTGCCGCAGGTTCAGTAATTCTAATTTTACTCTGGATCTATTACACCGCGGCCATTTTGTATATCGGTGCCGAATTTACCCAGGTATATGCCGAGGCCATCGGCAGCCGTATTGAACCTGCCGAATACGCCGTACACATACACCAAACAGAAACTGAAGAAGTTGTAAAAAAATTGCCCCTGCAAAACCCGGATATAAAAGACGACATGAAAACGGAATAAGCCTTTAGGTAACTATTTGCTAATTCTCCTTTTAATTGCTAAGTTTAATTACCAGTTATAATACCGGTTTCTTAAATAATTCCATTTATGAAATTGCTGCGTGCCATTATATTAATATGCCTTTTAGGTTCCTGCTTTTTATCGGCAACAGCACAATACTTTGATCTGCAAAAAAACAAAAAACGTGTTGTATTGCCTTTTCGCGTCATCCGCAATATGATAGTGATACAGCTGAATATTAATAATAAGGGCCCTTTTAATTTTGTTTTAGATACAGGCGTAGGAATCATGATCATCACCAAGCCAAGCCTGGTTGATTCTATAAATATTATTTCAAAACGAACCATAAAAATACCCGGTCTTGGCGATGGTGCCGATGGTGAGGCATATATTACTTCGCCTTTAAATATTGATATTTCCGGACTAACCAGTTATGATGTTAGCGCTGCTATTTTAAAAAAGGATCAGTTTAACCTTTCTGAGTATGCCGGAATGCCTATACATGGTTTATTGGGATATGAGTTTTTTAACAACCTTGCTGTTAAAATTGATTTTAGTGATAGCACACTTACTATATGCAAGCCAGCTGACCTACACATTTTCAGAAATGGCGATAAGATCCCGATAACTATAGAAGACCGAAAGCCTTATATGCGGGCCAATATCACCTTTCAAAACGGGAAAAAAGTTAGTAGTAAACTGGTGATAGATATTGGTGCTGGCCACCCGGTGTCAATTGAAAATATGATCAAAAATAATGGGCTCCCTCAAAAATTTATTGCTGCAAATTTAGGAGTGGGTTTAAATGGCCCCATTGATGGTTTTATCAGCCGTATAAATGAGATCGAAATTGGAAACTTTAAAATTAAAGATGTGCTGGCATCCTTCCCTAATAATATCAATAGGCAATCGGCATCGTACATCGTTCCACGTGATGGAAATTTGGGACTTGGATTGCTCAAAAAATTTGATGTGATATTTGATTACCCCGATAATGCCCTATACTTAAAAAAAGGGGTGCTATTTAATGAACCCTATGAACATGATATGAGCGGACTGGAATATTATGCCGCTGGCGATAAATATCAACACGTTATTATCAGCCGGGTTGAACCCGGGTCTGCAGCTGATGCCATAGGTATAGAAAAAGGCGATGAACTGGTTACAATAAATCTTAAACCAGTTGCCACTATGACCCTTGAAGAAATAGATACTATATTTAAGTCGAAAGATGATCGCAGTATTTTGCTGGAAGTATTCCATGATAACAAGTATGACCAGGTTATCCTTACTTTAAAACGCAGGATCTGATATCGCTGAACACTTATTTTAATTGACTTATATTTTCAAAAAAGGCTGTCTGTAAGTCCAATAGCGATTTAACCCTCATTTCTTCTCCATACATATCAAAACATAAGAACTGTGAGTGGTTTGTATCATTATTTTTTGCTTTTTCAAAAAAATTAAATGTCTCAAAAAAATAATGATTGGTAGTCACATTATTCTTTTCATTGGTTTGTGAGGCATTCAGCCTAAACCCAATACTATCAATCCATTTGTGCACTTTTAAGTGCAAATTTGCCCGAATCTGCTTCATACTTAATGCTTTACTTCAATTACATAACGAAGTACCTACCCGTATGTTTTTACATATGACAGATATTTAATAACAATTGTTAATCTTTTCGGGTATATGTGCAAAATAATACCTTATTTAACGGTCCTAAAGCCTAAATATAATATGTAACCTATTATACGTGTTTCCGTAAACAGAAAAATCCCTTTAAATTATAATTATGAAAAAACATTCACTTTTATTACCCTTCTTATTACTTCTAGTATATTCAACCACCCTTAACAGCTGTTCAAAAGATAAAACCCCTGGCCCTACAGGTCCTGTAGGAGCCACCGGCTCTACTGGAGCAACCGGCGCAACAGGTACAGCAGGCCCACAGGGTGCTACCGGAGCAACGGGTGCCGCAGGTAGCAGCACAGGCATAGCCGGAGCAACAGGTGCCACAGGTGCAACCGGAACCGCCGGTGTAAATGGTGCCACTGGTGCAACCGGAACTGCCGGTGTAAATGGTGCCACTGGTGCAACCGGAGCTACAGGCGCGACCGGAACTGCCGGTGTAAATGGTGCCACTGGGGCTACAGGTGCCACAGGCACTGCAGGTACTAATGGTGCCACAGGAGCTACGGGTGCCACAGGCGCAGATGGCGCAGGTGCTGATAGCTATTTATTCCCTAATCAAACCCTTTTGTTAACTGGCACACAACTATCAGTTCCTGCAATAACACAAGCAATAGTTGATCAGGGGGTTGTATTAGTATATTTCAGATCTGCCGGCAGCACTTCATCTTATTATGCATTGCCATATAATTCATCGGGCGTAAGCATATCTGTGGCCGACTATGGCGTTGGATATGTTAATATAAATTCCAGTATAACCGAATCTGATTTAGATATTAGGGTTGTTGTTGTTTCAGGCTCATCACTAACCACGCTTAGCCGTATTAATACCGGCAGTTACGCACAACTATCATCAGTATTACATTTAAACAATTAATATTATTTTATAACCTAAACCAAATATTATTAACGAAAAAAGCCGGCAATTGCCGGCTTTTTTCGTTAATATGTAACAATGATATGATTATTAATCAATTAACACTTATAAATGCAACCTTTGTTTTATATCCTTGTATTTTATAAACTACAAGGACGCTAAAACAAATTTATGAAGCCTTTACTACTTATTTTATCACTTATTTTTTTAACTACTACTTATTCTTTTGGGCAAAATGGCCGCGAAGTTCATGGTACCATTGTTGATTCAACCAAACAATCCATCCCCGGAACAGTAATTATGCTTCTTTCTGATAAAGGCGACAGCAGCAAAGTTGCAGCAGATAATAATGGTAATTTTGCATTTGGAGCCGTTACCGGCTCTAAAATTACGCTAAGCATAACATCAATTGGTTACGTAGCTGTTAGAAAGCATTATACATTAGATCCGGGCACCGCGCCTATATCGCTTGGCCAAATTGTGTTAAAAGTGGAATCAAATATGTTACAGGGGGTAACCATTAAAGGCGTTAATGCGGTTTCGTTTTCCGAAGACACCACAAACTATAAAGCCAGCGCCTATAAAGTAAGAGATAACGCCCCTATTGAAGATGTGATCAAAAAACTACCAGGCGTTGATGTGGATGTAAACGGCAATATCACCACACAAGGAAAACAGGTAACTAAAGTGCGTATAAATGGTAAGGATTTTATGGGCGGCGATGTACAGTCGATCACCAAAAACCTGCCTGCTGACGTAGTTGAAGATATTCAAATGATTGATGATTATGGCGATCAGGCAAATTTAACGGGCATTAAAACCGGCGAGCCTGATAAAATAATGAATATCACCATCAGGAAAGACAGGAATTATGGCTATACCCTGCAAGGCACGGGCGGCGATGGTGAAGATGCTTTACCACAAAGCCAGGGAATCCCTGATGAGAATCGTTATTTGGGTACAGTAAACAGCTTTATATTTGATGGAGACCGTCAAATAGCTGTTTTAGGAAGCATAAACAACACAAATGTTAACACCTTTTCATATGGCTCAAATAGTCCCGGTGGCGGAAGCGGCTTTGGTGGTGGTAATGGTGGCGGCGGTGGCGGCCGCGGTAATGCCGCAAGGGGTATGATGAATAATGGTAGCCTTATTACCACACAAAATGGTATAACAGATGCACATTCACTAGGTGCCAATTTCCGCGATCAATGGGGTAAACATATGGCGGTATATGGTAGTTATAGCTTTACCGATAATACTGTTACCACAAATAGCGACAATAACCAAACAAATCTTACTAATGGCAGTGTAAACTACCAAAAAAGCCTCGAAACCGACAGGGATATTAACCATCGTTTCACCTGGAACATGGAGTACACACCCGACACCAGCAATTATTTAAAAATAACCCCAACATTCTCATACGCAGGCGTAAATACACAAGATAACGAAACGGTTACTTTATCATCAAAGGACGGTTCTCCCATCTCTGCTTATACGTCTAATTCAAGTGCTAATTCATCAGCTCCAACTTACGGGCTAAATTTATTGTATAATCACAAATTTCAACACCGGCATAACTTTAGCGCTTATGTTACGCTAAGCTCTACTACCAGCAACCAATATCAAAATCCAACGTATGATTACACAGTAGGGCAGCCAACCGCTCCCACCAATCAGCAGATCACTACCTACAGCCGGACCAATAGTATTGGAACAACATTGTCATACATTGAGCCTATAGGCCATCTATCTTTCCTTGAAGCTAATTATGCTTTTAGTTTTGCATCAACCAATAATGATAAGAATACGATGGTAATAGATACTGTTGCGAGCATTCCGCCATTTGTCCCCGATAGTGCATTAAGCAACCGGTATAACTATACATTCATGACCAACCGCTTCGGCTTGAATTATCGTTTCATACAAAAGAAATATAATTACACTTTAGGAATAGCGGCCCAGCCCGCTGTATTAAATGGCAGCTCACCTGTAACTGGTGCACAAACCCATGTTAATACATTTGATATAATACCGACTGCTCGTTTTGTATACAATTTTTCAAGAAGCCATACTTTTAGCCTAAACTATAATGGATCAAGCAGTTCGCCAAGTTTTACACAGCTACAGCCTGTTATTGACTTTAGTAATGCATTATACCCGGTTGAGGGCAACCCTTATCTTAAACCGCAGTTTACTAACAATTTTTCTATAAGGTATAATTCATTTGATTTTGCAAGCGGGAACATCTTGTTTACTAATCTTAGCTTTCAATCCATAAGCAATTATATAACAACAAATACGGTTAGCTACCCGTCTGTATATACCAGAGATCCTCGTTTCCAAAACACTATTTTAACAAAGTATTTAAATACAGATGGGGTGGGGTATACTAATCTATCGGCTAATGTAATTTATTCCAAACCATGGGAAGAACGCAAATACACCTTATCGCTTTCGGGTGCGATCGCCTATACCACAACTGTCGGTTATATCTCCAATGTTACCTATGATAGTGTAACAACCCATACTGACTCTACAACACAGAAAAATGTTTCAAAAAATTTGCAACTTACCCCGGGTTTAAAATTTAGGGTTGATATTACTAATATTATTGATGCACAGTTCCTGACAAATTATGCCATTAACCATACAGACAACACCGTACAAAACGCGCTGACAGACGGTACGGCGGATGTTCGCACCTGGACCTTAGGCCTTAACGGTAAAAATTATTTTGGCGATTGGACATTTAGTTATGATTATACCAAAGCTATTAACTATGGTTATGCTTCAAACCTAAATGTTACCAATCCAAATATTTTAAATACCTATGTTGAGCGCCGGTTTTTGAAAGGAAACAGGGCTACTATCCGTTTATCGGTATTTGACTTATTTAATGAAAATACTGGCTTTACAAGCACACAAACGGCAAGCTCAATTACCGAAACTCATGTTAATCGCCTTGCACGTTATTACCTGGCAACCTTTACTATAAGGCTGCAAAAATTTGCCGGTAAAGCACCTGCAGATATGCCCGGCTCACAACATAATTTCAGAAGAAATGGCGGACCTGGTGGTGGTGGCCCTGGCGGCCCCGGTGGACCAGGCGGTGGTGGCTTTGGCGGCGGGCCGGAATAATATTTCAATTTGATAAAACAAAAAACGCTCATGAAAATCATGAGCGTTTTTTTATCTGCTTGTCATTTCTCCCTACGGTCGAAATGACAAAAATATGCCTTTATCCTTTTATCAACACCGTGTTGATCACTCGCTCAAGCTCTTCAAGATCAAAAGGCTTGGCCAGGTAGCTTTCGGCTCCGGCGTGGTCGGCGAGTAATTGTATATCGCTGTTAGCCGAAAAATAAATAACCGGTATGTATTTTAAAACCTCATTTGTTTTTAAGGCCTGTGTAGCCATAATGCCACCCTCGTCGGGTATCCAGTTGTCCATTAATATTACATCTGGTAAAATCCCGGAAACCCTTTCAACTATTTGGTTACAATTGGTAAAGGTATGTACTACCCACCCCTGTTCCTCTAAAATATAACTACAGATGGAAAGTATATCCTCATCATCATCAAATATGATAATTTTTTTACCTGTCTTATTCATCGCACTAAGTTACTATGTGAAGCTATGAATAACTTTTTTAAGAAGCAAATGTTTTTCTTTTCGTTTATTTTTTACTAAAAAGTTAAAATTTAAGTGAAATACCTGTAGTAAAATAAAATACCGCCGGTTTATCGGCCACGCCTAATGCCTTTGCTACCGCCGCTGATTTAAATTCATTTTCAACAATGGCATAGGTTGGTGTAAACTGAAAAATAAATGGCCCGGCTTTATATTCAACCGGTATTGAAAACTCATAATCAAGCAGGTTAAACTCATTAACACTTTGCTCAAACTTAGTTATTAACGCATTTTGTGTTGCTGTTCTTTTTGCACTTTTAAAAACTTTTTTGGTAAGGTATGCATCATAAAAGTTTTGTGTACCGGCATTTACGGCCACAGTTGGCGAAATAAGCAGAAAATCCTTATTACCCAATATTTCCCCGAAGATAAAATCATGCGATATGCCAAAGTTTATAAAGCCATCATTATCGATGCCCTGTTTATTTATATCATAATCCAGGCTTATCGAAGGGGTAATTATATCGGCTATGTCATAATCAAAATTAGCGTTAAAGATGCTGCTTACTGATGACCCTATTTGTGTACTGTTAACGTTATAAAACATCTTGGTATAGGAAACCTCGCCTGAAAAATCATCGTTAATATCAAAATCATATCCCGCTGCAATATCTCCGCCATCAATTTTGTGTGTTTTATTATCCGGCAGATAATCCAATGTACCTGAAACATATAAACCAAACTTGAATGCATATTTTGCATCAGGCGAAATAATTGGTGTTGTTACCGGCCCGGTACGGCCCATAAAAACATTATTGCTTATATAATCAGCTCCTATTTTAAAAGATGATTTTTTCGTTGTGTCTGCTTGGGCGGTAGCATTTTTAGTACTATCTGTTATAGTGCGGCCAAAAGCATTATATATTGAACATAATAATAAAACAGTGAGTAATAATTTAGGGGATAGTTTAAGCATAAGGGGTTTTAGCTGAATAATATTATTATAATAATTCCTTTGACTATATAATACAGAATGGTTTAATCAAAAAACAAATATTTTCCTTATTAAACTATTTAAAATAATAACCGTCATACATGCAACTAACACAAACAATAAATATTAAAACTAAAAAAATGAAAAGACTAAGTTTAATGGCAGCCGGAATTTTATTTTCAGCTGTTGCATTTGCTCAAACTACTACCCCAACAACTACACCTACTACGCCGGCAACAAAAAGCCCTGTAGTAAAAGCACAAATGAAGGGCCTGCGCCAGGATGAACGGGCTTACGACAATAATAAAGCAGAAGCTAAAACAGCAATTAACAAAGGCAATTTAACTGCCGCAAAAACTGACCTTGCTGCTGCAAAAACAGACAAGCAGGAGATCAAAACTGATTCAAAAGCACTGAAATCAGAAGGTGTTGCGCATCCGGCAAAAACAGCTGATAAGCAAATTAAGAAAGCCGATGAAAAAGCAGTAAAAACTGATGTTAAAGATGTTAAAACCGACAAGGTTGCTGAGCAAAAAGCTGTAAAAGCTGGTAATATCACAGCAGCGCAAACCGATCAGAAAGATGTAGCTGCTGACAAGGCTGATCTTAAAAAAGACGCAAAAGAAGCTCGTCGTGATGGTGTTAAACACCCTGTACGCCGCGCAAAATAATTATTAAGGAAAATAAAGTGAATTGAAACCCTGCAAAGTTTTGCAGGGTTTTACATTTTTTAAACTATGCCGCTAAAATCACCCTTTTTCGCCTCGAATTCATATAGATAACCAACCCACCAAAAGCAACAATTAATATAAGCGGGATAATAAGTGTGGTTTGCAGTACATCGGGTCCGGCCTGGCTTTTAGCCTGTACCAGAGCCTGTGCCATTGGTGTTCCATCAGCCGCCTTTATATAGTTGCTCAGCCTGGCACCATTGGGTAAATGCCTAAGCGTTAACCGATCATAATACCCTCCCATAAATATCATATATAATGATACGGCAAACATACCTGCACCACCAATCAGGTTTAAGCCTACAGCTCCGGTACGTGGTAAATTTTCGGCCACAAAGCCGATCATACAGGGCCAGAAAAAGGCAACACCCAGTCCAAATATAATTGCAGCTAAAAAAATAGCGTCGCCGTGCAGATTAATAAACAAGAATATCCCCAGGGCTGATAATATTGCGGAGATGAATAATACCCCCTGCGGAGCCAGCCGATGAACGACCGGACCCGCAAAAGCCCTACCCAGTACTTGTACTGATGCCACGAATGTCAGGATCAAAATAGCATTGTCTGTAACTGTTTTGAATAGCACGTCCGTCCACTGATTAGTAAACAATTCAGTAATTGCTGTACCAAACATACAAATTACCATAAACAGGAACAGCGGATTAAGTAACGCCTTGTACATATCACCTGTGCTTACACCTGTAGCTACTCTTTCCGTTACCGGGAATTTAAGCCGGGAGAAAAGCCAGCCATAGATCAGCGTTGGAATAAGCATGGTCGCTATCTCCACCTGCGAGATCCAATAAGGTTTGGGGGATATGTTATGCGCCAATACATTATTCAACCCAAAAACAATCAGCGTGCCTATAACAAGCCCCGCCGGGAACCAGAGATGAAAATGATTTAATTTAGTGGTTTTATTATTGGGGTACAACGACGCGACAAGCGGATTACAACTTGCTTCAACCGTACCGTTGGCAATACCTATAAGCAGGGTTGATAGAAATAAAGTCCAGTAGCCATTTGCAAAAATGGTAAGCACTATCCCCAACAGGTGAAAAATAAATGCAAATACCAGCAATTTCTTCATGCCGATAATATCAACTATAAACCCACCGATTATAATGGCTAACGGAAAACCCCAGAAAGCAGTTGCGGCAATGGTACCCAGTTCGGAAGCATTCAGATGGAATTTTATGGCCTGGTCATTCAATATCCCGGCGCGAATACCGAATGACAATGAGGTTACCAAAAGCGACAAGCAACTTGCCACAAACAGTTTAGATGTTTGAATTTTTTGCATACGGGGGTTTAAATCAGGTTTATAATTGGATGTTCACAACCCTATGCAAGATAACTATTGTTAAACTAATCAATAGCATTTTAACCCGGCTTTTCTTAGTACGATTTTAACCGCCTCGTAAGCAAACGGCTGTTTATGCTGCGGTAATTGCCGGTTCACTAATTAATTGTGCTTCTTGTTTCTTTATTTTTGCTTTACGCAAATAGCGTAAATGTATTAAACCTATTAATAGCGCTATAATTCCTTCGCCCAACAAGGTGTCGGTAGTGCCTATCCATTTTGATACCGCCCCAATCAGCAAACCACCCAAAGGCTGCATACCAAAAAAGGCCATCGCATAAAAGCTGATCACCCTGCCGCGCATATTAATATCAGAGGTGGTTTGGATCAGCGTATTACTGATCGTGATCTGCGACATCATACCAAAACCGGCAACTGCCGCAAATATTAATGCCAGTACATAATTACCCTCATGCGAGAATAGTACCAGCCCAGCACCAAATATCAGAGTGTTTATACCCAATATTTTTTTAAGATTATGGCCCGGTTTAAGCGATGCCAAAAATATAGCGCCGCCAAAAGCTCCCAATCCTATAAAGCTGTCAATAATACCAAAGGTTGATGCCGTTCCTTTAAAAACATCACGCGCATAATATGGGATCAGCGTGCTATAAGGCAATACAAATAAACTGATGAGCATCAGCATTATCAATACAAATGATATTTCAGGCGTTCGTTTTATATAATTAAAGCCATCTTTCAAATCAGCAGTTACATTTTTGGTGTTTATTTTATGAACATATTTAGGCAATTTCATTAGCAATAATGATATTATCACCGCCACAAAACTTAGTGCGTTCATTAAAAAGCAAGGGCCGTCGCCCAGTTTCTCCAATACTATACCCGCAATAGCCGGCCCAATAAGCCTTGATAAATTAACCATTGATGAGTTTAACGCGAGCGCATTAGGCAGGTCGTTTTTATCCTCTATCATTTCAAACACTAATGATTGCCTTGCCGGTACATCAAAAGCATTTATTATACCCAGCAACACACTCAATGCAAGAATTTCCCATACCACATAATGTTTGGAGAATATTAGTAACGTTAACAAAACAGCTTGTATCATTGATGCAACCTGCGTAGTTAATAAAACCTTGTAACGGTTATATCTGTCTGATACTACGCCGCCTAACAATGAAAACAAAAATGAAGGGAACTGGCTTGCAAAAAGTGTAAGCCCCAGCATAAATGTTGAATGTGTAAGTGTATATATAACCCAGCTTACCGCGGTTTTTTGCATCCAGGTGCCTATTAGTGAAACCGACTGCCCGCTAAAATATAATCTGTAGTTTCTGCTTTTAAATGCTTTAAATGTGCTGATATCCATTATCGCCCTCTCTTATTATTAATCCATTGCCCTTATTCAAAGTCGACCACTTTGGTTAATGGCAGTATTACCCGTTTAATTAATTCCTGCTCTTCGGCAGTGCAAGTTCCTGTAATTGCTTTAGCCAGCCACTCATCCCTTTCATTATGTATCTGCAAGATCAGTTGCTTGCCTTTATCGGTCAGCGTGATGATCACTTTCCTTTTATCGGTTTCTGAATTTGTGCGAATGATCAAATTCATCTCCAGCAAATGATTCAATATTTGCGACATGGATTGATTGGTAATTTTCTCCATTGCGGCAAGCTCGCTGGGTAGCAAACCGCCATGCTGCAACAATAAACCAAGCGTTGACCGTTCGGTAAGTGAAAGCTGCTGTGCTGTCGCTGATTCCCTGCGCAACTTTTTTATCAAACGTGTCACTACCGTGCGTAGGTCTGATACAAACTGAAGATCTTTATCGTTACCCATAATATACCAAGTAAAACTTATAAGTTTACCTTACAAATATAGGCTTAATTTTTATTAGTTAATTACAGCTATTATCATTATATTGTTATAAAAACATACGCTTATGCAGTAAACCTCTTAATTTTGCTGTATTTCAATAACCTGGGTATATCATAGGGGTTAATTTTTCGTTAACGGGTAATCATCTTGAACTTATTGCTGGCAAATGAATGCTACTAAAAACTATGAGCTTTTAATCGGGAAGATCAACACCTTTATCCGCAAATATTATTTAAATAATCTTTTGCGGGGGGTGATCTTTTTGGGTGCGGGCTTATTTTCAGCATACGTGGTGATCACTTTGAGCGAGTATTTCGGCAATTTCAGTATCCTGCTGCGTACCCTCCTCTTCTACTTTTTTATTCTGCTGAACCTGGTGCTTGTTTGCTGGCTGGCGGTCCCATCATTGCTAGCCTGGCTAAAATTGGGCAAAACACTAAGCCACGATGAGGCCGCCGAAATTATTGGCAAACACTTTAGTGGTGTTCATGATAAATTACTCAACACCCTGCAACTAAAAAAGCAGGCTATACACGATGAGCAGCACCGCGCACTTATTGAAGCCAGCATCGATCAAAAAATAGAACTTTTAAAACCGGTAAGCTTCCCATCTGCCATAAATATTCGGGAGAATAGTAAATATCTTAAATGGGTAATAGCTCCCGCTGCGCTTATTTGTGTTATTGCTTTGGCTGCGCCATCTGTGCTAACTGAAAGCACCAAAAGGCTCATACGGCACAATGAATATTTTGCTCCGGTTGCCCCCTTCAGCTTTACCATTCTCAACCCCTCATTAGCTGTTGTGCAGGGCCAGGATCTTAAATTAGAGTTGAAGCTAACAGGTGATAAACTCCCTGCCGATGTATATGTGGAAACTGCAAATAATACATTTAAACTCGATAAAGAAAATATAAGCCGCTTTCAATATCTGTTTACCAATTTACAACAAAACACTGCCTTCAAACTAACCGCTAATGGTTTTACATCTGCACCCTACGAAATAAAGGTTAATCTGCGGCCGTCTCTGCTACATTTTGATGTTCAGTTAAACTATCCTGCTTATCTGCACAAAAAAAATGAAACCTTAACCAATGCGGGCGATCTGACCATCCCCGCAGGCACTACCGTAAACTGGCAGTTTCACACACAAAATGCCACCGGCTTGTTTTTTTCCATGGGTGATAAAACTCAAACGATTACCCCAGGCGGACATGACCTGTTTGAACATCGCGAAAGAATAGTAAAAAACACTCTTTATAAAATAAACCCTATCAACGCTTTGGTTCGAAACAGTGATTCCGCGAGTTATCGTATTAATGTTATTGCTGATGAACCGCCCTCGATCTCGGTCGAAGAAAAGTCCGACTCTGTAAGTATGAAGGCGCTTTATTTTACTGGTAATATTCAGGACGACCATGGTTTTTCGTCATTGGTTTTTCATTATGAAGTAGGCGCTCCCGGCGATAAAAGCAAGTCGCGCTTATTTACCTTGCCGGTTAAGGCGGATTTGAGTAAAACACAGGCGGATTTCTTTTACTACTGGAGCTTAAAAGATCTGGGCATAAAACCCGGCGACCAGGTAACTTATTTTTTTGAGGTGGCCGATAACGATGGTGTAAACGGCCCTAAAAAAGTGCGCTCGCCGGAGCATACGCTCAACATACCGGATGCAAAAGCCTTAAATGATGAACTAAACGCAGGCACACAGTCGGTTAAGCAAAAAATGCTGTCGGCTATAAAACTTGCGGGGCAGGTTGAACGTGAATCGCAAAAACTAAATGAGCTTTTGCTGAATAAAAACACCCTCTCTTTTGACGAAAAAAAGCAGATATCCGATCTGCTGCAAAAAAAGAAAGACCTGGATGACCTTGTAAAAGATATTCAGCAGGAAAATCAAAAAAACACCTATAACCGCCAGGAAAACCAGCAGCAGGCACAGGATATAATCGAAAGGCAAAAAGAGATCGCGAATCTGTTCAATAACGTCCTCGATCCAAAAACACAGCAATTGCTGCAAAACCTTCAGCAGCTTTTGCAGCAGGAACAACAAAGAGATCAGAAAGATGCCACACGCGATGATTTGTCAAAAATGCAGCTGGACAATAAATCGCTCAAAAAGGAACTTGATCGCGTACTCGAACTTTATAAAAAACTAGCCTTTGATCAAAAGTTGGATCAGGCCGAAAATCAGCTTAATCAATTAGCTCAACAGCAGCAAAAACTGGCCGATGAAAATAAACAGGGCACCGCTGATCCAAAAATAGCACAACAAGAGCAGCAAAAACTGAACAATGGATTTCAGGATATAAAAAAGTCGCTCGATGAGCTGCAAAAAGAAAACGAGCAGAATGACCAAAAGATGGATTTTGATAATCCGGAACAGGATGAAAAGGGCATAGATCAGCAAATGCAGCAAAGCACAGATGAGCTGCAAAAAGACAATAATTCGAAGGCCTCGCAATCGCAGCAGCAGGCGGCTAAACAAATGCAACAGCTTGCCCAAAAAATGAAACAAAAGGATGAAGAAGGCGAGTCAAATGAAAACACAGTTGATATTCAGCAGCTGCGAGAATTGTTAAAAAACCTGGTTAACAGTTCCTTCGATCAGGAAAAGGTAATGCAAACCTTAAAAACCACCAGCGCAACCGATCCGAACTATATCAGCCTTGCTCAAAAACAACAGGATATAAAAGATAACCTAAGAACTGCCGAGGATAGCCTTTATTCCCTGAGCAAGCGTGTACCGCAAATACAATCAACCGTTAATAAGGAAATAGCAGGAATAAATGACCATATTGATAAGGCCCTGACTAACTTGGGCGACAGGCAAACGCCCGAAGCCACAAACAATCAGCAATTTGCCATGACAGCTATGAATAATTTGGCACTAATGTTGAGCGAGGCACTCGACCAATTGCAGCGAATGTCAAAAAACAGACAGGGAAAAGGCAAATCAAACAAGCAATCGTTATCGCAGTTGGTACAAATGCAAAAGGAATTGAATCAAAACATGCAAAAAGCACGCGATCAAATGCAGCAAGGCAATCCAAACGGCCAAAACAAAGACCCGGGAAGCCCCGGGCAAAATGGCAATACAAGCGAGCAATTTGCTAAAATGGCACACCAGCAACAAATCATCCGCGAAATGCTACAGCAAATTGACCAGGATGAGAACAAGGATGGCCGAAACGGGTTGGGCAACCTTGATAAAATTTCGCAGCAAATGGAACAAAACGAGCGGGATCTCGTAAACAAGAAAATTACTGACGAAGCTCTTCAGAGGCAACAGCAAATTCAATCACGGTTACTGGACGCACAAAACGCTGAACAACAGCGCGACAATGACCAGCAACGGGATAGCCGTGCCGGTAAAGACATGCCTCCGGGGTATATAAAAGCATTGCAGGATTACCAGCAGGTAAAAGCTAAACAAACTGAGCAGATCAGAACGGTATCTCCGGCACTTAACTTATATTATAAACAAAGAATTGATTTATACTTTGATAACCTTAATGCCAAGTAGTATGGAAGAGGAAAAAGTTCAGGCAGACAAATTGTATACTTTGCAGCTCAAGTCCACCACGGAAAGTATTACTAAACTAGAGACTTTAATTGAAAATATAGCTGATAAATATAACGTTAGTGAGGATACCTTTGCAAACATGATGACATGCCTTAACGAGGCGTTGATCAACGCCATTAAGCATGGGAATAAAAACAACCCCGCTAAAAAGGTTATAGTAAACGCTGAAGTTAACTCCAAACGTATTATATGGACCGTCACTGATGAGGGTGAAGGTTTCGATTATACACACTTGCCAGACCCTACATCACCTGAAAACCTGGAAGCATTAACAGGGCGGGGTGTTTTTATTATAAAACACCTCGCCGACCAGTGTATATTTAATGCCTCTGGCACTGAGATTGAACTTCATTTTAAAATATAATGCCCGCTATACAGTTTTTTGAAGAAGATATCAGCTTCAAACTAAAAAATAAAACCCTGGTAAGGCAATGGGTAACCGATACCCTGGTTGCCGAGGGCTTTAAATTAGAAGAGCTTAATTATATTTTTTGCTCAGATGTTTATCTGCTGCAGATCAACCAGCAATACCTTGACCATGATACCTACACCGATATTGTAACCTTTGACAACTCGGAGGTTGAGGGTGTTATTGTTGGTGATATTTTTATATCGATAGAACGCATCCGCGAAAACGCACTAAAGTTTGAGCAAACTGAAACTGATGAGCTGCACCGTGTAATTATACATGGCGCGCTCCATTTATCGGGCTATACGGATAAATCGCCCGCCGACAAGAAAAAAATGACACAGAAAGAGGATTTCTATTTGAGTAAGAGGGGCTTTAATAAGTAATTTTACGTTATTAATCTATCAAAATTAATTAACCATGAAATTATTAGCACTTTTTTTAACCCTGATGTTGGTAACGCCTGAGGCTGCCGTTTACCAATACAAACTAAAAACAATTGATGGCCAGGATTTCTCGTTGGCCAAATACAAGGGCAAAAAAATATTGGTAGTAAACACTGCTTCAAAGTGTGGCTACACCCCTCAATACGCCGACCTGCAAAAACTTGCCGATGCTTATAAAGACAAAGTTGTTGTTGTTGGTTTCCCTGCTGATAACTTTGCTAACCAGGAACCTGGTACAAATTCAGAAATTAAAACATTCTGCCAAAAAAACTTTGGTGTTACTTTTCCGTTAAGCGAAAAAGTAAGTGTTAAGGGCGATGACATAGCTCCGTTATTTAAATATTTAACAGAAGCACCAAACCCTGATTTTACTGGTGAGATAAAATGGAACTTTGAAAAATTCCTGCTTGATGAACATGGTAACTTAATACATCGCTATCGTTCAGCAGTAAAACCAATGGACCCGTCGATCACGAACGCACTTTAAATATTATTATATCATAAACAAAAAAGGCTCCGAAATTCGGAGCCTTTTTTGTTTATGGCTGTTATCAGGACTTTCACCAAATTATTTTTTAGATGATTGATGCCTTTATCAAAGTTTTGTTTTAATTTAGTTTATAAACCTTACATAACTAACCCGCCTTAACACAATTAGTTTATAAACCAATGAATAAAATCATTTACATTTTCGGAATCGTTTTTTTGGGGTTATCTGTAATTTGTGGCTTAGTAAACAGTATAGTTGTTTTACTAATTGGCGGGCAGCTTTATACACTACCTGCATTTATTGGCTGGTTTTTTCTGGTAAATATTATTGCTTTTATCTCTGTATTATGCTTATTGAGGTATTATCAATACAAGAAATATTGGGTTACCTTTTCTATGGGAATTGTTCCCCTTATAGCAAATCTATCTTTAGAACTAGTTATTTATAGGATATTAGAATCACACGTGTGGACAACCTACTATGTGCCAGCAATCTTTTTTTATTTAGGGGCAAATATTCTATTTGCATTAAGTCTCCTACTTTCCAACTCCAGAAAAAGTTTCTGGTTAAAAATGACGGGTATATTTAGCCTTATTATTTGCCTGATTTTATTGTTGCCTTTTATTTGGCATATACTTTACCCAACAACTCCAATTAATAGCACATTAGAAAAAGTTGCTCAATGGACGCAAATTGCAGGTGCCTTAATTCCTGTATTATTTATTATGCAATTTATAACCGAGATTAAACTATTAAATACGGAAAAAACGCATATACCTATCCGGAAACCAATAAAAAACATATTAGGCTTTGCCGCGATAATAGCTTTTATATGCACAATAACATTTGGAGTAATAATAGCGTCGGCATGCGGTACAACATTGTATTGGCAAAAATATAATGCCGAACAATCAAAGCAATTGATTACGTTAGCAGGCGGCCCCAAGGTTTTTTTCGACAGCAAAAAAGATAGCCTGCATTATCTTTTGATAAAGCCACAGGATTATGACCCGAGAAAGAAGTATCCGCTGGTTGTTTGCCTGCCTTATGCTAATTACGAAGCCTCGGCAGCTGAAGTCTTATCAACCGATATCTACAGAAAAGCATATCCTGCATTTATTTTTGTTCCCTACTGCCTGGAAGGCACAGGCTGGGGAGGCATCCCGGGTGTACATGACAGGGATTCATTGGCTTGTGAGGCGATTAGCGCACTAAAAGATACAGCAATAGATGTAAACAGGCGCTATGTAACTGGTGTATCAAGAGGCGCATATGGCGCCTGGCGATTTATATGTACTCATCCTGATATGTTTGCGGCTGCAATACCTGTTTCAGGAGGTGGTGACACTACCCTTGCCCCGAAAGCTGTTCATATAGCTATTTGGGCTTTCCATGGTGCTAAAGACAAGAATGTTCCGGTGAGCGGTTCGCGGGACATGATAGCGGCGATCAAAAAAGCAGGTGGAAACCCAAAATACACCGAGTTTCCAGATGATGGACATAATATTTGGGATCAGGTTACTAAAACACCTGGTTTATGGGATTGGCTTTTTTCCCAAAAACGTAATTAATAAAAATACTATTACCTGTATCTATTTTTTATCTTGCTTTGCCGCTTCTGATTGATCCTGCTGTGCTTTCTTTATTGAATCCTGCTTAGCTTTTTCTGCCTTTTTCTTTTTATTGAAATAACCTTTCAGTAAAAAATTATGCTGTGCTGCCGTCAAATCTTCATTAAGCGTTGAGGTGGTTGTATGCACATTTGCCATAGTAGTTTTTGCCTGCCTAACGGTTGCATCCAGATCATTAGCCATCCTGTCATCATTCAGCAAACGGCCCAGGCTTCCTTGTCCACTATTTACCTTACCTGTAATGTCTGATAGGTTTTGTATCAGTGTTCCGGCGTTATCTGCTATTCCGGTTAATTTTTTTATTATCCGGTCTTCATCAAGCGGATTTATCGCTGCGAGTTTGGCACCGTCATTTACTTCCTGTGTACTTGTAACGCCACCGGGAGCAATGGTCACCAATTTTTCGCCCATCAATCCATTGCTGCCAATGCTTAATTTCGAGTCGCCTTTAATAAATTTCTTTACGCTGGTGTTAAGGGTAAGGTCAACCCTTACCGAGCTGTCATTTACTATAGTAATGGCATCAACAACGCCAACATTTATACCGGCAAAACGTACATTGTTGCCAACCTGTAAACCGCTTACATTGTTAAATATGCCGTATACATTAAAAGTTGAGTTAAAAAGGCTTTTCTTACTCCCCAACAGGAATATAGCCATCACAAAAACCAGTATGCCAACAATGGTAAACAGGCCGATTTTTATTTTTTGAGATGAAGTCGTTTTCATAGAATATCGTTAAAAAATGCTTTTACAATTTCGTTATTTGATTTATGAAGGCCATCAAATGTGCCTTCAGCTATATATTTTCCATCGTCCATTACTACAATGCGGTCTGCAGCTATACGTGCACATTCCATATCGTGGGTAATAATGATAGAAGTTGTTTTATACTTTTTTTGCATGGATAAAATAAGCTCGCTTATTTCCCTTGATGTTATGGGGTCGAGCCCTGTTGTAGGCTCGTCATAAAGCATAATTTCCGGCTTTATAATCAATGTTCTTGCCAATCCAACGCGCTTGCGCATCCCGCCTGAAAGATCTGCCGGTAGTTTATCTATGGCATCAAGCAGGCCAACGCCTTCTAAAACTTCTTTTATCCGTTCTTCAATTTCATGCTCATCCGTTAGTTTTAACACCCGGGTAAGCGGAAATTCTAAGTTTTCACGCACGGTCATAGAGTCATACAGCGCGCCACTCTGGAATAAAAAACCGATCTTCATTCTCAGTTCTTTTAGCTGTTTATTATTCATATTGGCTACTTCATCGCCAAATACTTTTAATGAACCACCATCGGGTATGAGCAGCCCCACAATACATTCAATGGTTACTGATTTTCCTTCCCCGGATTTGCCTAAAACCACCAGGTTTTCACCTCTGTCAACTTCAAGGTTGATGTCCTTCAATACTTCCTTTTTACCAAAAGATTTTTTCAATCCTTTAATTTGGATAATCACCTCTTTTTTAGGTTTAGCTACGTGCTTTTTCTGTTCTTTTACCGCTTCCATCTTACTTATAAAATAATATACTGGTTATTTGAACAGCTATCGCATCAATAACAAAAACCCATAACGAAGCAGTTACAACGGCCGAATTTGCCGCTATACCAACGCTTGCCGTTCCTTTATTTGAGTTGAAGCCTTTATAGCACCCCACAAAACCTATGGCAAAACCGAAAAATATGGTTTTAACAAAGGCAGGTAAAAAATCAGAAAAATCAATGGCGGCCACACACTTGTGAAAATAAAGCACATAACTAATATTGTCGGTAAAGTTTAAAGCTATATAGCCACCGATCAAACCTATTACGTCGCCAATAATGGTAAGCAATGGCACCATAAAGGTAACAGCCAATATGCGGGTAACTACAAGGTACTGTAAGGGGTTAGCACCCGATACTTCCATAGCATCTATTTGCTCGGTTACCTTCATACTGCCCAGTTCAGCACCAATGCTCGATGCTATTTTACCAGCACATATCAGCGCGGTTATCACCGGACCGATCTCTCGTACCAATGATACTGTTAGCGTGACGGGCAGCATGCTTTCCTCACCAAACTCCACTAATGATGGCCTTAATTGTAAGATAAGTACCGCCCCCATTATAAACGAGGTAATACCAACCAGCATCATTGACCGGTAGCCGATCTCGTAACACTGGCGCACAAATTCCGACCATTCAAAGCCGCCGGCAAATATGTTTTTTAAAAACCGGGAGAAAAAGATACACTGATCTCCAGCGCCATCGAGCCATTTTCTCCATCCGGTTAATTCTTGTTCCTGTACTGCATTCATAGGTTGTTAATAATGACTGTTAAAACAAATAATTATCTATTTGTTTTGTTAACCATTCAAAAAAAAATCAACCTTGGCTTACGTATCGGCTTATAACATTGGTACTTCCATCAAAAGCAAACGGGATTTCGCTTCGGTTTCAATTACAATTGAATTCGTATTATAAACACCCAAAGCATCCTTTTTGTTTAACTTAGTATCATCCAACCTTGCAGCACCGTCAATAACAAAAATATAAAGACCGTTTCCGGGTATATTAACGTCATATTTGATCTGTTGGCCCGGTTCAAAATCACCCATCGAAAACGTTGCATCCTGGTTTATCCAAAGTGTATCGTCACTCTTATCCGGCGATATTAATGTGGTTAAATGGTTGGGCTTTAAAACATCAGTAAAGTTTTTTTGGTCATATCTTGGTTTGATGTTCCTTTCTTTAGGGAAAAGCCATATTTGCAGGGTATTGGCCGCTTCGGTTTTTGAATGATTATATTCTGAATGGGTTACACCTGTACCGGCTGACATCACCTGCACCTCACCTGATTGGATCACGCCTATATTACCCATACTGTCTTTATGCTCCAAAGCACCTGATAATGGAATAGTGATAATTTCCATATTATCGTGCGGATGGGTACCAAATCCTTTTCCTCCTGCAATAATATCGTCATTTAATACCCTTAATACACCAAAATGTACCTTTTCCGGGTTATAATATGGGCCAAAGCTGAATGAAAAATTAGCCTTTAACCAGCCTATGTCATTGTGTCCGCGTTCATCAGCGGGATAATATATTTTTTCCATGATAATTTAATTTATATGTTTAAACATGCAATTTTTATTCCACAAATTAATTATGCGTATTTTTGCACCACTATTTTTATAATATATGGCAGACAAGGCTATAATTGCAGGGGCAACCGGACTAATTGGCAGTAATTTATTGAACATACTGCTAACAAAACCGAAGTATGACGAAGTTCTGGTTTTAGTTAGAAAATCGACAGGCATTAAGCATGAAAAGCTAACTGAGCTGGTTATTGATTTTGACCAACTTGATGATTATAAAGATAAAATAGCCGGACATGCTTTATTCTGCTGCCTGGGATCAACACAGAGAAAAACACCGGATTTAAAAATTTATCGAAAGATAGACCATGATTACCCGGTGAAGCTGGCACAAATAGCCAAACAAAACGATGTTGATCAATATCACATTGTTTCTTCATTAGGTGCAAATAGTACCGCAGGTAGTTTTTATTTGAAAACGAAAGGCAAAACAGAGGAAGATATTAAACAAGTTGGTTTAAAGTGCCTTCATATTTATCAGCCTGCATTATTAACCGGTGAGCGAAAAGAATATCGGGGGCCAATGGAAAAGGTAGTAACCGTTTTAATGAAGGTAATTGACCCATTGTTATTCGGCAGTTTAAAAAAACACAAGAGCATACCGGGGCAAACAGTTGCAATGGCTATGTTCAAAGAATCTATTAATAACAACGAGGGTTTATTTATACACCCCTCAGATAATATAAAACAAATAGCGTGAGTACTTATATTTCTGCCGAGAATCTTGGCCATTCATTTCATGACAAGTGGTTATTTAAAAATGTAACCATTGGTATTAACCGCGGGCGCAGGGTTGCGCTGGTGGGCATAAACGGCGCAGGCAAGTCGACATTATTAAAACTATTAGCTGGTGAGTTTTCCCCTACCGAGGGTAAGGTTGTACGCAGCCGCGATCTGAGATTAGGCTATCTGGAGCAGGACCCGCATTTTAAAAACGCTGTTACTATTAGTGATTATATTTTTCATGCTGATAATGTGCAGCAGCAAGCGATCAGAAGATACGAGGAATTACTGGAAAACGACCCCGACAATGCCAAAGCTATTGACAAAGCAATGGAGGATTTGGGCGATGTGGATGCCTGGGAGTATGAGTACAAAATAAAAACAATTTTAGGCCGGTTAGATATTCATCATCTTAATCAGCATATTGATACCCTATCCGGCGGGCAAAAGAAGCGTTTGGCTTTGGCCCGCTTGCTAATTGAGGACCCCGACATTTATATTTTAGATGAGCCAACCAATCATTTGGATATTGATACGATTGAATGGCTTGAAAAACTATTGACCGAAGGTTCAAAAACCATATTGATGGTTACGCACGACAGGTATTTCCTGGATAACGTTTGTAACGAGATATTGGAAATAGACCGCGGCAAAATGGTTCCCTACGTTGGCAATTATGGTTATTATTTGGAGAAAAAAGCAGAACGCGAAAGCGCAGATGAGGCGCAGTTTCAGAAAAACATCAATTTATTGAAGAAAGAACTGGAATGGATGCGCAGGCAACCACAAGCCAGGGGAACTAAATCAAAGGCTCGTATTGATGCTTTTTATGAACTTGAAGACAAAACCAAGAATACCGGCTTAAAAGAAAAAGTTGAATTAAGTGTTAAAACAGCACGCCAGGGTAATAAGATCATGGAGTTACACCATATCAGCAAGGCTTTTCGCGGGCAAACTTTTACTGATAACTTTAGCTATGTGTTTAAAAAAGGCGATCGTATTGGTTTAGCGGGTAAGAATGGCAGTGGCAAATCGACCTTGTTAAACATGATAACCGGAGCGTTCCCGCCAGATAAAGGCACTATAGAAACAGGTGAAACTACCGTTATGGGTTACTTTCACCAGTCGGGCATTGTTTTTAAGGACGATGACCGGGTAATCGATGTGGTTAAAAACGTTGCAGAGTTTATTACTATGGCTGACGGTAAAACCATTTCAGCCTCTGCCCTGCTTACATTGTTCCTTTTTCCACCAGCCAAACAATACGGCTTTATAGCTAATTTAAGCGGCGGCGAGAAAAAACGCCTGCAGTTGATGAACATCCTGATGAAGAATCCCAACTTCCTGATACTGGATGAGCCTACCAACGATTTGGATATTGACACATTGAACGTATTGGAAGAATTTTTGACCAATTATTCAGGTGTGTTAATGATGGTATCGCACGATAGGTATTTGCTGGACAAACTAACCGATCAGCTATTTATAGTTGAAGAAAAGGGCCACGTAAAGATCTATAACGGCAATTACTCCTCTTACAGAATAGAACAAGAAGAAGAAAGACTCCAAAAGAAGGCTGCTCCTGTTGCTGTAGCACAACCTGTTCAGGCTAAAAAAAACAAGCTGAGTTTCAAAGAAACAAAAGAGCTTGAAACGCTTGAACAGGAAATAAAAAAGATAGAAGATCAAATAAAAGATTGCAATAAACAGCTTGATGTCGCAGGCATTGACAACAATAAGCTAAACGATCTATTAGACAAAATAAATAAATTCAACAGCCAGATGGATGAAAAAAGCATGCGTTGGATAGAATTAACCGAGCTAAAAGAATCATAAAATGAAGACATCAGACATCACTGCATCTATCGGTGTTATTATACTTTTGATAGCCTTTTTGCTGAATTTATACAAGAAACTACCGGCAACAAGCAGAATATACACCTTCATGAATTTTCTAGGCGCTGCCATCTGTGGGTTTTCATCATACCTGATACACTTTTACCCTTTTGTGGTTTTAGAAGCAATTTGGGCGCTTTTTGCTCTTGCATCTTTACTAAAGGCTCCACGTGGAACATCGGCAGACAATGAATAATTTTGCAATGTTCCACGTGGAACATTGGTTTATAAATACCAGAATAAGATTGATGTTCCACGTGGAACATCAATAAAAAGAGAATATCGTTCCGATGGAATGTAATTTTAATAGTCATGTTTAAGAAATATAATGTTATTGTAGTGGGTGCTGGCCATGCTGGTTGCGAAGCGGCAGCGGCGGCAGCGAACCTTGGTTCATCTGTTTTATTGATCACCATGAATATGGGAACAATAGCGCAAATGAGCTGCAACCCTGCTATGGGAGGTGTTGCCAAGGGGCAAATAGTGCGTGAAATTGATGCAATGGGTGGATATTCGGGAATCATAACCGATAAAACATCGCTGCAATTTCGCATGTTGAATAAATCAAAAGGCCCTGCGATGTGGAGCCCTCGTGCGCAAAGCGACCGTGCGCGCTTCGCCGAAGAATGGCGTTTAGCCCTGGAAAGAACACCCAATGTTGATTTTTGGCAGGATACAGTAACCTCCTTATTAGTAAAAAACAATACCATAGCCGGGGTAAAAACATCTATTGGTATAGAAATAGAAGCCGATTCAGTTGTATTAACTAACGGCACTTTTTTAAATGGTGTGATCCATATAGGTGAAAAACGCTTCGGTGGTGGCCGTACCGGAGAGAAAGCAGCAACAGGCTTAACCGAACAGTTAGTTGAATTAGGCTTTGAATCGGGCAGAATGAAGACAGGAACGCCCCCACGTGTAGATGGCCGAAGTCTGAACTACTCTTTAATGGAAGAGCAATGGGGCGATGAAGAGCGTGGTCGTTTCTCCTATACCGATGTTGAGTTGGCAAACGATCAGCGCTGCTGCTGGATAACCTATACCAATAGCAAGGTACACGAAACATTAAAGGAAGGCTTTGAAAGATCACCAATGTTTACTGGCCGCATCAAGGGTTTAGGCCCTCGCTATTGCCCATCAATTGAAGATAAGATCAATCGTTTTGCAGAACGTGAGCGCCACCAGATATTTGTTGAACCCGAAGGTTGGAATACGGTTGAGATCTATGTAAATGGTTTCTCAACTTCGTTACCAGAGGATATTCAGTATAAAGCATTAACTCAAATTCCGGGATTTGAAAAAGCAAAAATGTTCAGGCCCGGCTATGCTATAGAGTATGATTTCTTCCCTCCTACACAACTTGTCCTTACCCTTGAAACCAAATTAATAAGCAACTTGTACTTTGCCGGACAAATTAATGGCACAACGGGATATGAAGAAGCCGCCTCACAAGGATTCATAGCGGGTATTAATGCACATCAAAAAATTAATGATAAGCATGAGTTGATCCTGAAAAGATCAGAGTCATATATCGGTGTATTGATTGACGACTTGGTTACCAAAGGAACGGAAGAACCTTATCGTATGTTTACTTCAAGGGCAGAACACCGTTTATTATTACGCCAGGATAATGCCGACATACGGTTAAGCCCCATCGGTCATGAATTAGGTTTGATAAATGACGCGCGTTTGGAAAAGGTAAACAACAAGGTGAAAAACTCTGATGATATTGTGGCCTATACCAAAGCTCGAACTGTTGACCCCTCAAGCATTAATGCATTGCTGGAATCATTAGAAACCAGCCCGCTTTCACAAAATACTAAAATGTTTAATTTGCTTACGCGGCCACAAATAACTTTTGATGACTTACGCAAAGCCGACGAAACGCTAAATAATCTCTTATCAAAATATGATAAAGAAACTGTTGAGCAGGCTGAAATAAAAATCAAATATGAGAGTTATTTTGAAAAGGAAATGGATATTGTTGAACGCATGAAAAAAATGGAAGATCGCGAAATAAATGCGGCATTCAATTATCACAGTCTTCAATCACTTTCAAAAGAGGCACGAGAAAAATTAATGAAAATAAAACCACGGACTTTAGGCCAGGCATCACGGATTTCGGGCGTGTCGCCGTCAGATATTTCAGTTTTGATGGTTCACATGTCCAGGTAGCTTTATAAACAACTAATAATCAGTATATTATATAAATTTTCGATTAAAGCCATTATTTTTAAATTCGAATATCAGCGTTCATCAAAAAACAAAAATCGATTATAGCCTATAAAAACCATGTTAAATAAAAAGGAGCTGTTTTTTTATAAAAATTTACTGTTTTCAACTGTCTTTTTTCTCCTAATTGGATGTGCTAACCAGCAAAAACCACATGGCGGCCCAAAAGACGTTACCCCGCCCCGATTGTTAAAAGCAAATCCGCCAAACAGCACTCGTAACTTTTCGGCCAAAGTGATCCAATTGGATTTTGATGAATATTTCAAATTATCTAATCAGTTCACTGAAGTTACAATGACACCGGCACCGGACAAACAACCGGAATTTAAAATAAGGACAAAAAGCCTGGTGATTGTTTTAAAAGACACACTGCAAAAAAACACAACCTACGTTATCAATTTTGGAAAAGCAATACAAGATGTGAACGAGGGTAATATTTTAAAAAACTTTACTTACGTTTTTTCTACCGGCCCACACATCGATTCACTCAGTGTGTCAGGAAATGTAATAAACTCCCTAACTCAAAAACATGAAAAAGATGTTACCGTAATGCTTTACCCGGCAGACAAGGATTCGCTTTACTTCGGTAAAAAGAAACCATCTATTTACACCACTACTGATACCGCCGGAAATTTCTCTTTGAATAATCTGCACGACGGTAGTTACAGAATCTACGCGCTTAAGGAAACCAACAACAATAAGATCTACGATAACGAAACTGAACTGATAGGATTTTTAAAGAAACCGGTAAATCTGTATAGCGACACATCGGGCATACAATTAAGTTTGTTCAAACAAGACGCTGATAAATTCCGTTTGCTTGAACGCAAATTTGACCAGGATGGAAAAATATTCTTTGTGTTCAACAAGCAACTTATCAAGCCATCGTTAAGGGTGATCTACCCTCCGGCTTTAGACAATCAAAAAATTGTTGAATTCAGCAAAACCAATGACACCGCAAGCCTCTATTTAAGGAACATGGATTTTGATTCGATACGTGTGGCGATATTGGACAATAATAAACCGATTGACAGTGTATCTATGATGAAAGGTAAAAAAGAAGCGTTCAAAAAGGACTTCACTTTTACTACAAATGTCAATAACAGTACAGTACTAAAACCTTATACCGACCTTATCATTACCGCCGGCTCGCCGATTGATAACATAGACCAATCGCTTATCACTTTAAATGAAGACTCGACAGTAGTAACAAATTTCATTATTGAAAAAGACTCAACAAACCTTAGAAAGTTTACGCTTAAATATCATTGGAAACAGGATGCTAAATACTCGCTCCTGCTTGATGTTGGTTCATTTACCAATATTTACGGTCAAAAAAACAATAAATATTTAAAGAAATTTTCAATTGACAAAGTCGATAATTACAGTACGTTAACTTTGAAAGTAAATGTACCCGATACGTCAAAGGCCTATATTGTACAGTTTTACCTGGACCCCAGAAATATATTGAGCAGCCAGGAAATTACCAAAAGCGCTTCTATTGTTTATAAGAATTATTTAACCGGAAAATATAACATCCGCGTTATTTATGATGAGAACCGCAATGGAAAATGGGATACAGGTAATGTAAAGAAAAGGCTTTACCCGGAAAATATATGGATCGACCCGGTAATAATTACCCTTAGGCCAAATTGGGATGCGGAGGAAAAAATTGATATTCCGAGAGAGGTTGTTGCACCGTAGCAACTCCTTTGTCATGCTGAGGAACGAAGCATCTATTAGTGGATCTGTTAATTATCCCGCTTGGTAAAACACGGATAATTTCTTCGCTATCGCTCAGAATGACAATACGGGTTATTCCTCCTTAAACCAACCCGAATACATAATATAATTATTGGGCAGTCGCTTGAGCATTTCCTTTTGCTCATCGGTGAGGGGCTTTATCTTTTTGGCGGGGATGCCTGCATACAAATACCCTGATTCGCAAATGGTTTTTTCTAATACGATAGCTCCTGCAGCTATAATAACAAACCCCTCAACTATAGCATGATCCATCACAATGGCTCCCATGCCCACCAGTACATTATCGCGCAGCGTACAGCCATGTACTAAAGCATTGTGCCCTATTGATACATTATTGCCGATAGTTGTACCAGCGTGCAGATAAGTACAATGAATTACCGCACCATCCTGGATATTAGTGTTATTGCCAATCTTTATATAGTTAACATCTCCCCTGATAACCGCATTAAACCATACCGAACAATTATCGCCCATTGTCACCTCACCCACTATGGTAGCATTTTCGGCAATAAAACAATCTGACCCCCAAACCGGGCTTTTATCTTTTACAGGAAGTATGAGCGGCATGTGTTTTAATTATTGAATTAGTGATTTAAAAGATATATGTTTGATAAAAATTAAGCGGAAATAGCTCAGCTGGTAGAGCATCAGTTTCCCAAACTGAAGGTCGCGAGTTCGAACCTCGTTTTCCGCTCATTTTTAAAATACAGTATCGTGTACTTCTTCTTCATGTACCGGGTAATCGGTAGTATAATGTAATCCTCTGCTTTCTTTCCTGGCCATTGCTGATTTTACAACCAGGTATGAAACCTGTATTAAATTACGCAATTCGCAAAGCTTAACTGATAGCTTGGTTTTTTTATAAAAAGTTTCTGTTTCCTCGTATAATAAACCTAAACGGCGCATAGCCCGCTCCAGCCTGAAATCTGAACGAACTATACCTACATAGTCGTTCATCAGCTTTTGCATTTCGCGTACGTTGTGGGTTACTAATATATCCTCGTTTGATAGCTGTACGCCTTTTTCATCCCAATCAGGAATATTTTCAGGAATCACATTGTTTTCAAATTGTTTTATAGCATCTTCATATATCCGGTGTGCAAAAACCAATGCTTCTAACAATGAGTTGGATGCCAAACGATTAGCGCCATGTAACCCTGTTGATGAGCATTCGCCGCAGGCATATAACCTTAATATTGATGATCTGCCAACATGGTCAACCATTACACCACCACACATATAATGACAGGCAGGCGCAACCGGGATCATATCCTTAGTCATGTCAATACCTATTTCTAAACACTTAGCGTAGATATTTGGAAAATGCGCCAGTATATCTTTTTTATTACGGTGGCGGATATCTAAATAAACATAATCCTCACCCGATTTTTTTATCTCGGCATCAATAGCCCGGGCAACAATATCGCGCGGAGCTAATGATTTACGCGGATCATACTCCTGCATAAATTCATCGCCATTAGTACGTTTTAATACACCACCAAAACCACGAACAGCTTCTGATATTAAGAATGAAGGGTAATCGCCCGGATTATATAAAGCTGTAGGATGGAACTGGATAAATTCCATATTGCGCACTTTACCTTTTGCCCGATAAACCATTGCTATACCATCGCCGGTGGCAATAGTTGGGTTTGTGGTAATAGAATAAATATGCCCTGCACCACCTGATGCCATTACTGTAACTTTGGATAATATTTTATCTACTTTATTATTAGTAGTATCTAAAGCATAGATACCATAGCAAGTAATATCATCACTTGCTTTATTAACGAAATCACCCAAATGATGCTGGGTGATCAGGTCAACCGCAAAATAATGTGTTAATATTTCAATGTTTGGATTTTTGTGGATCTCTTCTAATAATGATCTTTCAATTTCAAATCCGGTAATATCCTTGTAATGCAATACACGAAATTCTGAGTGGCCGCCTTCTTTTGCAAGGTCATAAAAGCCTTCATTGGTTTTATCAAAATTGGTTCCGTAATCAATAATTTCACGAATTCTTTCGGGGCCCTCTTTAACAACAGCTTCCACAACTTCAATGTCACAGAGCCCGTCCCCAGATATTAATGTGTCATTTATGTGTTTTTCAAAAGAATCTTCTTTTTTATCCACAACAACTGCAACACCACCCTGGGCATACTTAGTGTTTGATTCGTCTTCATTGGCCTTGGTAACTATCAGAACCTTACCGTGCTTTGCAGCTTTAAGGGCAAAACTTAATCCGGCTATACCTGATCCCACTACAAGGAAATCAACATTCCTGGTCATATAAAATAGTAATATGTGTAAAATTAATGCTTCTGTTAGTAATAGGCCCCAAAGATGTTAATTTTGTGTAAGTAAATACTTAATAAAAACTTGTGAGGTTAATAAGTGAGCTTTTTATGACAGACATCAACAAACTTTAAGCGACTTTTGAGATCGAAAAGCATAAATGCTAACATTTAATTAGTCAACAAACTATTAACAAAAAGGGTTTAATAAAAATTATTGGTTAACATATATATTTATAAATCAATCCAATAAATAAAATAAACATACATTTTATGTTAGTAAATTATTAAAAAATATATTTAAAGACTATTTTAAAACTACTTTTAAACATAACTAACACCTTAATAACAATAGTTTCTTTATATATATATAAACTAATTATTATTAATTGATTTGTGGAATGGATACCTTAGACGAAATAAATTTGAAAGGATATGCGGATGAATACATTGATCCGACGTTGGACCTTTTTGTTGAAATAGAGAAACTTAAAAAAGAGAAAAATGCTGTTATACTTGCTCATTATTACCAGGAGGGAGATATCCAGGATATTGCAGATTATATCGGCGATAGTTTGGGATTATCGCAGCAAGCAGCAAAAACTGATGCCGATATTATTGTTTTTGCCGGTGTACACTTCATGGCCGAAACAGCAAAAATTTTATCTCCAAACAAAAAAGTCTTATTACCCGACTTAAAGGCAGGCTGCTCATTAGCAGATAGTTGCCCGCCGCATTTGTTCAGGAAGTTTAAAGAATCATACCCTGATCACCTGGTAATAACTTATGTGAATTGTACAGCTGAACTGAAAGCTTTAAGCGATATAGTTTGTACCTCAAGTAATGCAGTACAAATAGTTGAAAGCCTACCAAAAGAGCAGAAGATAATATTTGGGCCCGATAAAAATTTGGGGGCTTACGTAGCTAAAAAAACAGGAAGAGATTTAGTTTTATGGAACGGTGCCTGTATGGTACATGAAATATTTTCGAGAGAGAAAATAACCAAATTAAAGGAAAGATATCCGAATGCAAAATTGCTGGCTCATCCTGAATGTGAGGATGTTATATTGCAGATGGCTGATTATGTAGGGTCAACAACCGGTATATTAAAATACGCTACTAATAACCCTGCTAAAGAGTTTATTGTGGCCACAGAAGCTGGTATTTTACACCAAATGCAAAAGGATAACCCTGATAAAGTATTTATTCCGGCACCACCAAATAACAACTGTGCCTGCAATGATTGCCCGCACATGAAGAGGAATACATTAGAAAAATTGTACCTGTGCCTAAAAAATGAAATGCCTGAGATCTCAGTACCTCAGCATATTATTGAACTGGCAGTAAAACCAATTGAAAGAATGCTGGAAATATCGGCACAATTGGGATTGTAAAAATAAAAAAGATAATAAAAAGGGTGTAATACTGAGGCACTCGAAGTATTACACCCTTTCTTAAATTATATACCCGAATCCTTTTCAGCTTCAATAGCAGTTCTTAGATCTGCTGGAAGAGCTGAGAATAAAGTATAACCTGTTGCAGTTTCTATATCCTTTACTGTAACAATATATTTAGTCCAATCGGAATTTATACTGTTGATGTTTGGTGTATTTACTGCTATAACGCGCGTTGTAGTAGTAACACGGCTAATATCATTATTACCAACAGGCAAGATAATAGCTACTTTCCAAACATTACTTGGTACATTGACATGGCCATTGTTTACACTATTTAATGTGCCACCTGAACCAGTACCGCCAGTACCATAACTACCCATAACTATATAAACTTCGTTACCGGCTACTACCTGCTCACGTAAATAATTTTCCAAATTCGCCCAGGTTGATTCATTGTTATTTGGTGCCTGCGGAATCATATTGGTCATTAAGAAAGTAGCATCATTAGCATTAATAGAGCTTGTCCTGTCAGCTGATGGGCAATTATGTCCTCTATCAAAACCTGAACCACTGTAACTATTGCTTTGTACAGTATACCAACCTGATGGCAAACCGTTAAAGCCGGCAAAATCATTCTGGCGGCCTGTTGAAGAAGTAATATTACTTGCATCTAAATGCCAGCTTACCCAGTTAGGTTCACCTTTAGTGCTATTGTATGATTCTACATAATAACCCTGATCTATCAGGTAATTATCACCCATTAATGTAGAAGATGTTGCGCTAGATGGATTACCGAATAAAAGATTACTATTATCGCCACTTGTTGGCGGAGCATCAGTACCCAATGTAACACCACGGGTGGCAGCAGCAGTTGAAGACGCTGTAGTATCGGCACCTGTATTGTCTGGTACACCAACAGTTATACCGGGATCGCCTGTACCTTTGAATACGATATCATCAATATTGATGCGTGTGGTACCAGTTTTTACTATCTCGAACCTAACTTTTGTTTTAACCGTTACTTTAAAAGAATCGGTTACCAATGTTGTACTGCTTTCGGTAATTGTGGTACCTAATTGCGTGTAAGTTGTACCGCCATCTGTCGACATTAACAGTTCCCATGTTGAACTTGCATCAGTACCATACTTAGCATGTTTAATACTTATTTGGGTTAAGCCGTTAATATCAAAGTTCATGGCGATATCGCCGGTACGTAATCTTACAGATTGGTTGCCATCTTTTACATCAGCTGTAGTGGTACCCAATAAAGCATCATTAAAATCCCATGACCCGGTGCTGAGCGTAACGTTTGCATCGGCATAAGCGGCTTTAGTACCGCTTTCAAATGTTTCAGTAAGTGCATAAGCTTTTGGCGTAACGGTAACAGTTGTATCACCTCCTGTTTTTGTTCCTCCGCCGTTTGTGGGAGTAGAATTGTTGCTGTCCTTTTTACAACCGCCAACCGCCAGCGTTAAAAGAGCAGCCGAAATAAGTAATTTATTAATTTTCATAGAAAATGATTTTTTCAAATATGCAAAGCTAACATTAATACAGTGTTAATTTTTTTGCGCAATGATTAAACATTTAGTTTTTTTTAAATCACAAATATATAAATAGCTGAATATGTACCTATTAAAGTATTTACTATGGTGTACAGTAAATAATAGTATTGCCTTTAGCTTTTGTATTTTTGCGGGATTAAAAATATGGCAATGGCATTATTTGATAATAAAGAGAAAACTAATATTGAAGAACTGGGTGAGTTTGGGCTGATCAGTTATTTAACAAAAAATATAAAGCTGGTACAAAAAAGCACTATAAAAGGTGTTGGCGACGATGCCGCAGTTTTGGATGCCGAAGGAAAAAAAGTGCTGATATCAACTGATCTGCTTTTGGAGGGTATTCATTTCGACTTGGCCTATACCCCATTAAAGCACCTCGGATACAAAGCTATACAGGTAAATCTGAGCGATATATATGCTATGAATGGTATAGCGCAACAGGTAACGGTGTCGATAGGAATCTCCAGTAAATTTCCGTTGGAGGCTTTGGAAGAATTATACGAAGGTATTTACCTGGCTTGTGGTAATTATAATATTGATTTGGTTGGCGGTGATACCAGTTCATCAAAACAAGGCTTGGTTATTAGTGTAACTTCAATAGGTTATGCTGATGAAAAAGATATTGTTTACCGTAATGGTGCCGAGGAAGGTGACCTGATCTGTGTATCGGGTGATTTGGGCGGAGCATATACAGGTTTGCAATTATTGGAACGCGAGAAATTGATCTATCTGGAAAATCCAAAAATTCAGCCCGATCTGGAAGGCAAGGATTATATAATTGAACGCCAGCTGAAGCCCGAAGCAAGGAAAGATATTATTGACCTGCTAAAAGAAATAGAGGTTAAACCAACAGCTATGATAGACATATCAGATGGCCTGGCATCAGAAATATTGCATATATGTAAGCAAAGCGATAAGGGTTGTAATTTATATGAAGAAAAGATACCCCTCGACCCAATGACCTTTGATACCGCGCGGGAATTTAACCTTGACCCAACGGTTTGCGCCCTGAGTGGTGGCGAAGACTACGAGCTGCTCTTTACCGTTAAACAAGCCGACTACGACAAGATAAAGTTCAAGATGGATATTACTATTATCGGCTATATAACTGAGCCCGCGGTGGGCTGTAACCTGATAACGAAGGGCGGTGTAGTGCATCCACTGAAAGCGCAGGGTTGGAATGCGTTTAAGAATGGGGAGTAGATTCGCGTCATTGGAAGCAATCCCGAACGGTACAGAGCGAATTTGCTTAGCATTGTTAATCTTATGGTATCGCTCATAGCCGCTATGGCCTATTTCTTTTGTCTTGATACAAAAGAAAGAAAAAATCAAGAAAGAGGGAATGCTTCAGCCCACAGGCCATACTCCCGGCCCGCTCCCTCTTTCGGAAGTGCCTGCGCGCATGTAGTTGGTAGTGAGAAATTATTTAATGTACCGGCTAATTAATTGCCCTTTTTGTTTCTTCGGCAGAATCATCGTCGCCTAAATATTTTTGGTCGATCTGCTTATTGGCTTTTGCGCCTAAACTTTTGATTTTTTCAGCGGTTTTGGTGAGGTTACCATTGCCATCTGTTAGTTTATTAATGGCGCTATCATAAGCGGATTGGCTTTGCTTAATGTTTTTGCCGATGCTTTCCATATCGGTTACAAAGCCTACAAATTTATCATACATGGCACCGCTAAGACGGGCAATTTCGAGCACGTTGCGATTTTGGCGTTCCTGTTTCCAAATGCTGGCAATGGTGCGCAGGGTAGCCAGTAAGGTTGACGGACTTACAATCACCACGCGCTTATCCCAGGCATCGCTGAATAGTTCAGCATCTAACTGCACGGCAAAGCTAAATGAAGATTCTATCGGTATAAAAAGCAATACAAAATCAGGCGAATTGATCTGGTACAAATCATGATAATTTTTTGCAGACAGGCCGCTTACGTGACTACGAATAGATTCCACATGCGCTTTGGAAAATAACTTGCGTTCGTCTTCGGTTTCGCAATTTACTAATCGTTCATAAGCTATTAAGGATACTTTGGAGTCGATAACCAGGTGTTTGTCATCAGGCAGATCAATGATAACATCGGGCTGCAAGCGGCTGCCGTCTGTACCCGATAAACTTACCTGCATACGGTATTCCTGATCCTTTACTAAACCGGAGCGTTCCAGCACGCGTTCCAGTATTACTTCACCCCAGTTGCCTTGTTTTTTATTATCACCCTTTAAGGCTTTGGTTAAGTTTTGTGCCTCATTGCTGATGAGCTTATTCAAATCCATCAGCTGGGTAATTACACCTTTAAGAGTATTACGCTCGGCAGCTTCCATATTGTAAACCTTGTCTACCTTTTCTTCAAAAGCTTTGATGTTTTCTTTAAGCGGATTTAATAAAACATCCAAATTAGCACGGTTGGTCTCCACAAATTTTTGCGATTTTTCTTCAAGCAATTTATTGGCCACATTCTGAAACTCTAATTGGAATTTGTGTTGGATATCCTGTATACTTTTTTCCTGCTCGGCCAGGCGTTCGCGCTGTGCTTTGAATGATTCTTCGGCTTTGGCCATGCGATTCTTTTCAAGAAGCAAATCCTGGTTTAAAATAGTTAACGAGTTTTCATAACGAATACGTTCGTCCTGCAGTTGTTTATCGGCTTTATCACGTTCGGCCGATAAGCCATAGGCACGTTCTTCGGCTTTTGCTAAAGTAATTTTAAGCTGGTCGCTTTCATTTTTAAGGCGCGCGAAATCGTCTGCCGAAATGCCTTCGGCAGCAACCGGTTTTTTCAAAAACAAAAGCACGGCAATTAACAGAATTACAACGGCAACAATTAAAACATATACACTCATTTTGCAAAAAATATTAGCAAAACGAAGGTAGGAAATTTTAATAAAGAAAGAATATGGAGATTACTTCATTCATTTATTTTCTTTTTCAGTTACTGGCGCAAGTATTGTGTGGAGAGGCATAAGGGAGGGAGCCTTGTGACTTTAACGTTAAGCACAAGTCATCAACACACAACCCAATTCACAAGACTTGCGCTAGTGGAGAGGGAGCCTTGTGACTTTAACGTTAAGCACAAGTCATCAATACACAACCCAATTCACAAGACTTGCGCTAGTCGTACCCCCACGCAATTGACAATATTTTATTGAGCTACTTTCTCCACCCGCAAACCCACATCACTTACCTCGTGAAGCGGGTTATCACGCATGTTTTGTTCTATGGCGAAATGATAGACGCCTTTGGCCGGGAATTTATATTCAGACTTGTACATCATTTGGTAGCTGTACAAATTGCCGGAACCATTGCCCAGCCACTCGCCATCATTATTGGCCAGCTTAAACTCATAGCGAGTAACCAATTGTTTTTTATCGGGCCCGGTTTGGTGCATCAACACAAAAATATTGGAGTATTTATAATCAGCCGTTACCCTTAAATTAAAATAAAGGTTATAAGGAATGTCGGCATTGGTGATATTAACGTCGTACTTAACCGGGTTTACGTACGCCCAGTTATGGTTATCAATTTCAGTATTCTTATCTATCACAGCGTTTGGGTCGGTACAGCCGCTGCAATACAATGTTATTAATATAACCGGTAAAATATAAAGTACTCTTAAAGCCCGCATTATCATTAATTATTCTGCTGATGGACCAGGATTATTGCCCGGCCGGTTTTGATTATTTTGGTTTGGACGGCGATGTTTATGGCGCCTGTTTTGGTTATTTCCAGCTGGTTTGCTTCCCTCGGGTTTATTTGTTTCGGACTTATTGCCTTCAGGGCGATTGATTCCTTCTGGTCGATTGTTAGGTCGATTTCCGTCTGGACGTGCTTGCTGAGGCCTGTTTTCACGAACAATAGCTGCCGGCTTAGACTGATTAGGCTGACCTGCCGCCGGACTTGTCTGTGGAGCATTCGGAGTGTTACTTTTGTTTCTGTTCTTGTTTTTCTTTTTGTTGGTATTGCGGCGTTCGTCAAGCCTTGTTAAGCTATCCTGCCCAACAACATTTTCGTAATCAAGCACTTTTACCGGTTTGGTTTCAAGTTCTACAACTTCACCCAGATCAGGAGGAATAACTCCATCTTTATTCATTTGCTGAATTTCCTTAACCTTGGATATAGGCAAGGGGATCCATGATTCTTCGCGTGGATAGCTAAACCACATCAGCTTTTTAAATATATCAGTCTTTTGTAAACGGGCATCGCCTTTTAAGGTCTTCAACACATTTACATTATCCGGGATATGTTTAAGCGCATCCATGTAAGTATCCAGCTCATAATTTAAGCAGCATTTTAACTTACCGCATTGCCCTGCGAGTTTAAGGGTATTAAGCGAAAGGTTTTGATAGCGCGCAGCTGAGGTTGAAACAGTTTTAAAATCAGTTAACCAGGTGGAGCAGCATAACTCACGACCACATGAACCAATACCGCCCAGCCTGCTGGCTTCCTGGCGCATACCGATCTGGCGCATTTCGATCCGTATTCTGAATTGTTCCGCCATTTTTTTGATCAGCTCGCGGAAATCGACACGGCCCTCGGCGGTATAATAAAAGGTTGCTTTAGTTTTATCGCCCTGATAATCAACATCGCTCAACTTCATTGAAAGGTTGAGTTCCAGCGCTAGTTTGCGTGATTTATGCATGGTTTCCCACTCCATGTCTTTTGCAGCCTTCCATTTTTCAACGTCGGCTACAGTAGCTTTGCGATATATTTTTTTGGCTACATCGGCTTCTTTAACACGGCGTTTCACCATTTGCATCCTAACCAGTTCGCCGGTTATTGATACGTGGCCAACATCGTAGCCGCCGGTAGGTGTTTCAACAACAACAAGCTCACCTGCTTCCAGGTAAATATTATCATTGTTTAGAAAAAACTCTTTTCTTGAACCTTTAAACTTAACTTCGATAACCGGAAACGGTTTATAATTTGTCGGCATGTCCATGTGCGACAGCCAGTCGTAAACATCTAATTTGCTGCAACCGTTTGTAAGGCAAGAGCCATTACTTTTGCAGCCAGCAGGTGAGCATCCGCCCCCTGTTGAGCAACTTCCACATCCCATAATTATTTGGTATATATTGTGTCCGCCGTTTGGCGGATCGTTTTAAACTTTAGTGTCTTTATAATCTGTAAAGATACATCTAAAAATAAAATTTTAGGGTTTGCATTTCGTTCTACATGATAATGTGCTTTTTCAAGCTCGGCGCTTATCGCTTCGGCCATTGAAATGTTCATCACATTGGTCATTTTTTGAGCGGTTTCCAGCTCATTGGCGGGCAGGTGCACCAGGCTACCGGCACCCGCTATCAACAAGCAGCACTCACGTATAAAACTTATGCCGTATCTTAAAAAGTTCTTTTGATTTTCGCGCCCCATTTTCGCCAACTGATCAACAAACGGCAAAATTTCAAGGCCTTTATTGGCAAAACAAAGGCGCAGCCAGCTAACAAATAAATTATGATAGCCTTTGTTATCTTGCTGCAGCATAATTAATGCTTCGGTTAAATTGCCGTTGCATAAATAAGCGATCTCCGTAGCAGCGTCCTCAGTTTGGTTATGCTGATCTATCAGATAATCTTTTATTTCTTCATACCCTAATGCCGGTATTTTTACCAACTGGGTGCGTGAAAGTATAGTATTTAATATCTGATCCTGATTTTGAGCGACTAACAGAAATAATGTGTTGGGTTGTGGTTCCTCAATAATTTTTAGCAGGGCGTTACCCTCTTTATCCAAATACTCGGGCAGCCAGAGGATCAGTACCTTGTACGCAGATTCAAAAGGCTTGAGGCTTAATTTTTTGATGATCTGATGGCATTCGGCAATATTGATATTGGCCTGTTTGTTTTCAGCATCAAGATAATCGCGCCATATATCCAGGTTTAAATAAGGTGACGCTGTGAAAGCCTCGCGCCACTGTTCAATAAACGTAAGGGCATTATCATCCTTATGTTTAGCAAAAAAAGGATAAGAAAAATGCAGGTCGGGGTGCATTAGTTTCTGGTACTTGCGGCATGATGAACATACTCCGCATGAGTCATCGGGCTGTTTATCTTCACAGCTTAAATATTGTGCATAGGCAACAGCTAAAGCGAGGCTTCCCGAACCCTCCGGACCTAAAAAAAGCTGCGCATGACTTACCCGGTTCTCATTAACCGTGTTAATTAAACGTTGCTTTATGGCCTCCTGTCCTACTATGTCTTTAAACTGCATTGGTGCAAAATAAGAAATTGATTTGAAAACTTGCACAAGTGATTTGCAACAAGGATGCTTTTATGACAAATGCGGGGGTTGGTGTACGTATGTTTGACTCACCCGGTCATCGCTAAGCCGCTTGACCACCCTCTCTTCGCTAAAGCGAAAAGAGGGATACGAAAAAAGAAAAAAGGTTTTCACCTCTTTACGCCACAGGCGGAGAGGGGTCGACGGCGAAGCAACGTCGGGTGAGTTAAATGAGTTGGAAATAACCAGTATATTTGAACCAAAACTAAAATCACAATCTGTTATGAGGATAATGGCCTTTGATTATGGCACCAAACGTATTGGCATCGCGGTTACCGATCCGTTGCAGATCATAGCTACAGGCTTGGATACCATCCATCCCCAATATATTGTCGACTATTTAAAAAAGTATTTGCAAATCGAGCAGGTGGAACGTTTTATTGTTGGCGAACCCAAGCAAATGGACAATACACCATCGCAATCGGCAGTGCATGTGAAGGGATTTGTGACCATACTAAAGAAGAATTTTCCTGATGTCCCAATCGAAATGCTGGATGAGCGCTTTACCTCAAAAATGGCATCGGCAACCATAGCCCAAAGCGGCATGAACAAAAAAGGGAGACAGAATAAGGAACTGGTTGATACAATTTCGGCAGTGATATTATTGCAATCATACATGGACCGCAGATTTTAATGATTTGGGGATTTATGCTAATGCGGCACCCGTAAAAATCATTTATTTCAAAATTCGTATCTTTGCGCCATGGAGATTTTAGATCCAAACCTTCAGGCGTACCTTGAGGATCATTGCGAGCCGGAACCGGAAGTGCTGCAAAAGATCAACCGGGAAACATATTTAAAGGTGTTAAAACCTAATATGTTGTCGGGCCATTACCAGGGTAGATTATTAAGCTTTTTAAGCAAAATGATGCAGCCAAGGCGCATTTTGGAGATAGGCACATTTACCGGCTATGCGACTATTTGCCTTGCCGAAGGATTAACCGACGATGGGATTATCCACACCATTGAAGTTAACCGCGAAATGGGGGAAATGCTTAATTCACATTTTAAATCAACAAATGTTGGGAATAAAATCTGCCTTCATTTTGGCGCTGCAGAGGCCGTAATAGCTGATTTAGACGAAAAAAACTTCGATATTGTATTTATTGATGCTGATAAAAAGAATAATTATACTTACTTTCAATTGATTTTTGAAAAAGTCAGATCCGGTGGATTAATAATAATTGATAATGTTTTGTGGAAAGGAAAGGTGTATGGCGCCGAAAATGATGCCGATACGCAAGGAATTCGCAAACTAAATGACCAGATTGCTGTTGACACGAGAGTTGAAAAATTAATTCTGCCCGTGCGAGATGGTATCCTGCTCATCAGAAAAAAATAAATTATGAAGAAATTCTTACTGATTACAACACTGCTCATATCAACACTTGCTGCTTCAGCACAAAAAAATACCTCAGAATCTTATATCGAGAAGTTCAAAGATGATGCCATTCGCATTATGCATGAAACTGGTGTGCCCGCAAGTATCATTTTAGGTGTAGCCATGCATGAATCAGGTTGTGGAAACAGTGCTATCGCCCGTAATCTTAACAACCAGTTTGGAGTAAAAGGCGGAGGCTCTGTAGTTTATTATAAACACAATAAAAAAGTTCACTCAGCTTACAAGCAATATGGTTCGGTAATGGATTCTTTCCAGGATTTTGCCCGCATCATGACCGAAAGGAAACAGTTCAGCCACCTGGCCGATGAGTTTTCGCATTATGATTATTCAGGATGGGCACATGGAATACAGCGCAATGGATATGCTAGTAGCCGTAAATGGTGTGCGCAGGTATTAGGCATTATTAACAAATACAAGTTAAATATGCTTGATGAAAAACCGGTTGACACAACCGAATTAGCACAAAACCCGAAATAAATACATTTATAAATCTTATTTTGGCTGAACTAATTTATACCTGCACAAGGTTTAGCTATAATGCGTAAAACATTCTATTTATTCGGCACCCTGGTTTTTTTAAGTGCATGCTCCGTACATAAAAATACTATCAGCAATCACCAGGCAAAAAAAAACAACGAAAACATACAGGAGGCCCATAGTGAGCAAATTGCAGGCTACGCCCCTTACACAGCCCAGCAATACATTGATCGTTTTAAGACAATTGCCATACAAGAAATGAATTTGTACGGCATACCAGCAAGCATTACACTTGCACAGGGTTTGTTTGAATCGGGCAATGGTAATGGCGAACTGGCCCGGGTAGCCAATAACCATTTTGGTATAAAGTGTACTTACGACTGGAAGGGAAAAGGCTATTATAAGGATGATGACAATAAAAACGATTGCTTCAGGGTATATGACCGGCCCGAAGATTCTTTCCGCGATCATTCCAACTTTTTAAAGCGGAAGAATTACGCCGCATTATTTGAACTGGATAAAAATGATTACCAGGGTTGGGCCTACGGTTTAAAAAAAGCAGGATATGCTACCAATCCAAAATATCCGCAATTGCTTATTAACATTATTCAAAAATATAACCTTGATCAGTACGACCGCCCCGAAGGTGAAATTCAAAAGATAAAACGCGAAGACCGGGTGCTGACCCAGATCAACCAAAATATAGGAACCGCTGAAAAGGACTCTGTTATTCAAAGCACACCTGCCGATAAACTTTACCAGGTGCAACAGGGCGATACACTATATAATATATCAAAGCGTTTTGGACTTACTGTTGATGATTTGAAAGCCCTGAATAATATGGCCGATAATAATATAAAGATCGGGCAAAAACTGGTAGTGGTAAAATAGCAATGTTAATTATTGTTAATTATATGATGGTGAGCGGGCGAAGGTTTAATTTTGCATTTGCTATGAGATTTGGGCTGCTGCTTTTTTTTCTTTTTATATCGGTTGGTGTTTTTGCTCAGGAAAAATCTCTCGACGGAATTATATTTGATAAAAGCTCGAAAGAGCGTATTGCCGAAGTAAATGTTGTGAACCTTGCTACAGGCAAATCCATATACAATAATTTAAAAGGAGAATTCCTCATAAATGCCGAAATCGGCGACCTGTTAATTTTCACCAAACAAAACTATTACCCCGACACCGTTAAGGTACAAAGCTATACCTCGCTTGCGGTATATATTAAGCCTTCGGCCATACAGCTTAAGGAAGTAACGATACACGATACTACACTAACACCCGAGCAGCAGTATGAATCGATCAAAAGGCAATACCCTAATATTTATGGCTATCTTGATACTAAAGATGCCCTTACCACAGCCCCGGGTGGCGGTGTTGGCTTAAGTATTGATGCCATTTATAATGCATTAAGCCGGAGCGGGCGTAATGCGGCACATCTACGGGAGAACATTGAGGAGGATTATCATCAAAGTGTGATCGATTACCGCTTTAACCGCACCCTCGTAAGCAGAATAACCGGCTTAACAGATGCCAAGCTAACAGATTTTATGCAAAAATACAGGCCCAGTTATTATATGATAACAACGGCAAGTGATTATGAATTTATATCAAATATAAGAGCAAATTATCGCCGGTATTTGCGCAGGCCAAAGGCATATGCCCTACCCCCTTTGGTCAAATAATTATTTCAACAACTAAAAAATTTATTTTAAATGTATTATAAAAGCAGATTTTAGCTTTTATTTGTGGTAATATGTTTAAAAAGCGCAGAGCTTTATTTTTAGGGCTATTTTTTTTATTTACCCTGCCCGCTATGGCGCAGGTGAGGGATAGTACCAATAAGGACAGTGTCAAAATTGATACGGCACAATTAAATAAATATCGCGCAGCGCCACGCAAAAACGCTTTGCCGGTAAGGGTTAGGCAGGTACTCATTACCCCAGAGATGGTGCCGGTGAATTTGCCCGATTATACCTTTAGCTACTGGCATAAAGCAATTATTTTCAACCTTAACTTTAACCAGGCCGCATTTACCAATAACTGGACAGGCGGTGGTGTAAGCGCCCTTGCATTAAACACTAACTTTGACTTTAAGGCAGAATACAACAAATCGCCGTTGGATTATACCACGGAACTAAACCTGCTTTATGGTACATCAAAAAATAAAGGACAAGGCACCCGCAAAACAAACGACCGTATATTTTACGATAATAAAATAGCTACGCAGCTATCAAAAAAGTGGCTGTTCTTCGGGTCGTTAACTTTTGAGTCGCAATTTGATAAAGGATTTACTTACCAGGATCCCTTGCCGCCTCTGCTCATATCCCAATTTATGTCGCCAGGCTATCTTACGGAATCGGCGGGTGTTGAATATAAGCCTAGCAAATGGTTTGATCTGCGTTTGGGTGCCGCTACTGCCAGGCAAACATTTGTTCTGGATACTACGATCTACCATAATCAACCAGATAATTATGGCGTGCTGATCCATCATACTCTTTTTAACCAGATAGCTTTTCAGGCGGTAGCAGCCGTTGATAAGGATCTGATGCCCAATCTGCATATTACCGCGCGTTATGCCTTGTTCATCCCGTATCAGCAATCGCTTGCTTATGTAAGTCACCGTATTGATGCTACTTTGGTAGCAAAGGTGAACCGTTTAATAGCTGTTACCCTAAATGGAACCTTTTTATACGATAAAAATACTGCTCCGCAGGCACAGGCCACAGAGGGAATGGGTTTAGGGATTATTTATAAAATTCCGTAGCCTCCCGACCCCCTGAAGGGGAAGTTAAAAATCTATTTTATAAAATAAAAAAACTCCCCCTTCAGGGGGTTGGGGGGATTTCGTTTCAAAATCATAACTTTGCATCCTCAAAATAGGTTATAATAATGTTTGAAAATCTTTCGGATAAACTCGACAGGGCGTTTAAAGTTCTAAAGGGTCAGGGAACAATTACAGAGATAAACGTGGCTGAAACCATGAAGGAAATACGCAAAGCCCTTCTGGATGCCGACGTAAACTATAAAACTGCCAAATCATTCACCGATGATGTAAGGCAAAAAGCAATGGGTGAAAACGTATTGACCTCGGTTTCACCGGGCCAATTGCTCACCAAGATAATGAATGATGAGCTGGCTGAGTTGATGGGTGGAACCACCGCTGAACTTAATTTGCAGGCTTCGCCAACCATTATATTAATTGCAGGCTTGAACGGTGCGGGTAAAACCACATTTACCGGTAAGCTGGCCAATTTCTTAAAAACACAAAAAAATAAAAAACCACTACTGGTAGCTGATGATATTTACCGCCCTGCAGCAATTGATCAGCTGGAGGTTTTGGGTCAGCAGATAGGTGTTCCGGTATATTCAAACCGTGAATCAAAGGACCCCATCGCGATAGCAAGAGAAGGTATCGCGTTAGCTAAACAAAATGGCCACAATGTAGTGATTATTGATACCGCGGGCCGTTTGTCAATTGACGAGGCCATGATGGTGGAAATTGAGCAGGTTAAAGATGCCGTTAAACCGCACGAAATATTATTTGTGGTTGATGCCATGACCGGCCAGGATGCGGTGAACACTGCCAAAGTATTCAACGATCGTTTGGATTTTACGGGTGTTGTATTAACCAAATTAGATGGTGATACCCGTGGTGGTGCTGCGTTATCAATTAAATCTGTAGTTAACAAACCGATCAAGTTTATTGGTACTGGCGAGAAGATGGAAGCGCTGGACGTTTTCCACCCGGATCGTATGGCATCAAGGATATTGGGTATGGGCGACGTGGTTTCATTGGTTGAACGAGCCCAACAGCAGTTTGATGAGAAGGAAGCCGCAGAACTACAGAAAAAGATCCGTAAAAATAAATTCGATTTCAACGACTTTTACAGCCAGATACAGCAGATCAAAAAAATGGGTAACATGAAAGATCTGATGGGCATGATACCGGGCGTAGGCAAAATGATGAAGAATGTGGAAGTTGATGATGATGCCTTTAAAGCAATAGAGGCCATTATACAATCAATGACCCCGTTTGAAAAAGAAAACCCGGATACCATTAACCAAAGCAGGCGCAACCGTATTGCAAAAGGATCGGGTACTGACCTTGCCGAAGTTAATCGCCTGATCAAACAGTTTGATGATATGCGTAAGGTGATGAAGCAAATGAGCAACCCGGCAGCTATGGCCAGTATGATGCGGAGAATGCCGAAAATGTAACTCCTGCCCCTGAAGGGGGAACTATTATACAAATGAAGCCCTTAATTCTTGAATTAAGGGCTTTGTAATTATTTGAAATTAATTAAGCATTTTTGAACCACCGCCTCAATCAAAATATTATGAATAAAAAATATTTATGCTTTTTATTGCTATTGATACTTCATTTTTCCAGCAATGCGCAAACCGTTTTCCCGGCTATTGATGTGCAGCATTATACCTTCGCCATAACGCTTAATGATGAAAACAATAATATTAAAGGCGAGGCTGCTGTTACCATAAAGTTTTTAAAGGACGTATCGCTTGTACAACTGAACCTGGTGAAAAAGGACAGCACCGGCAAAGGAATGCTGGTGAGTAGCATAGCCGAAAATGGCAAGCGTTTAGCTTTTAGTCAGGATGCGGATGTGATCAATATTAACTCATCAGCAAAAGAAAACAGTATACATACTTATAACATCAATTACTACGGTATACCGGCTGATGGATTGATCATTTCGACTAATAAATTTGGTCACCGCACTTTTTTTGGCGACAACTGGCCTAATCGTGCGCATAACTGGCTGCCATGTGCTGATTATCCATCAGACAAAGCTACTGTTGATTTTATAGTAACCGCACCCGACCATTATCAGGTTGTATCAAACGGGTTAAAGGTTGGAGAAACCAAATTAGCCAATCATGTTAAAGTAACCCATTGGAAAGAAAATGAGCCATTAGCACCTAAGCTTATGGTAATAGGCGTTGCTGAATTTGCTATACAAAAATCGGGAGAGGTTAACGGCATTCCAGTTTATACTTATGTCTTCCCGGAAAGTAAGGAAGCGGGATTTAAGAATTACGCCTACGCACCAGAAATATTAAAATATTACGACAATAAAATTGGCCTGTATGATTACGAAAAACTGGCCAATGTGCAATCGAAAACGATATATGGCGGGATGGAAAATGCCAGTGCGATTTTTTATTATGAGGATTCGCCGGAGGCTGGCAAGGCCGATGAAGAGTTGCAGGCCCATGAAATTGCCCACCAATGGTTCGGCGATGCCATAACTGAAAAAAGCTGGAAAAACCTGTGGCTAAGCGAAGGTTTTGCTACTTATATGACTAATTGCTACCTGGAAAATAAATACGGACCCGATACCCTAAAACAACGTGAAAACGCAGATAGAAATAGAGCGATCAGCTTCGAGCGCCATCGCAATACGCCGGTTGTGGATAGCGCGGTAACCAGCAATTTTGTGCAGCTATTAAATGACAACAGCTACCAAAAAGGCGGTTGGGTATTACATATGCTACGCCGTAAATTAGGTGATCCCTTGTTTTGGAAGGGTATACGTGCTTATTACGCCCAATATAAAAACCTTAACGCCAATACCGCTGATTTTGAGCAGGTAATGGAACAAGCCAGCGGACAGGATCTGCATGTTTTCTTCAACCAATGGTTATATAATTCCGGTCACCCCGACCTGGTAATTATTTGGAAATATGATGTGGATAAGAAAGCGGTTAATATCAGCATCACCCAAAAACAAGGCAATTTATTCGTGTTTTCATTGCAATATGCAATTGATGGGCAGATTTATTCGGTTGATGTAAAAGAAAGGGAAACAAATGTGAGTATTCCTTTATCGGCAAAGCCAGCATCAGTAATAATGGACCCTGATGTGAATCTATTGGCAACGTTTGAAGTCGACGCTCAATAATCATTTTGTCCCTCAAAAAAAATCTATAACTTACGCTTTGATTTAAACTTTATCATTAGTGTTAGTTAAAACATTTGGCAGCGCCGTTTTTGGCATCGAGGCTATAACCATAACTGTGGAGGTGAATATTGCTGCCGGCACAAAATTCTTTATTGTTGGATTACCCGATAACGCAATCAAGGAAAGTTATTTCCGCATTGAATCGGCTTTAAGAAACTGCGGTTTCAGGATGCCGCGGCAACAGGTGGTAGTAAATATGGCTCCGGCAGATATCCGCAAAGAGGGATCAGCCTACGACCTCACCATTGTAACTGCCGTATTAGCCGCATCGGGGCAAATAGAAGCGGAAAACCTGGACAAGTACCTCATAATGGGTGAACTCTCGCTTGATGGGGGACTACAGCCCATTAAAGGCGCATTGCCCATCGCCATACAAGCCCGCAAAGATGGCTTTAAAGGATTCATCCTGCCCAAACAAAACGCCCGTGAAGCAGCTATTGTAAACGACCTGGAAGTTTACGGCGTTGAAAGTATAAAGGAAGTCGCTGATTTTTTCAATGGCGATACGCAGCTTACCCGTGAAATTGTAAACACCCGTGAAGAATTTTACGATAGCCTGTGCAATTACGACAGCGATTTTAGCGAAGTAAAGGGCCAGGAAAATATTAAACGAGCTTTGGAGATAGCCGCCGCAGGTGGTCATAACGTGATACTAATTGGTCCGCCGGGAGCAGGTAAAACCATGCTTGCGCGAAGGTTGCCATCTATACTGCCGCCGCTAAGTTTATATGAATCGTTGGAAACAACCAAAATTCATTCTGTAGCAGGTAAGTTATCGACTGCTGATGCGCTGGTAACAGTTAGGCCGTTTCGATCGCCGCATCATACCATTTCGGACGTAGCTTTAGTAGGCGGAGGGGGTAATCCGCAGCCTGGTGAGATATCACTGGCGCATAATGGCGTATTATTTTTGGATGAATTACCTGAGTTTAAGCGCAGCGTACTGGAAGTAATGCGCCAGCCGCTGGAAGAACGGCGGGTAACTATTTCGCGCGCCCGTTTCTCGGTTGATTATCCTTGCAGTTTTATGCTGGTTACGAGCATGAACCCCTGCCCTTGCGGTTATTATAATCACCCGGAGAAAGAATGTACTTGTCCGCCGGGAGCGGTGCAAAAATATATGAGCAAGATTTCGGGTCCGCTGTTGGACCGTATCGACTTGCATGTGGAAGTTACGCCGGTTAATTTTAATGAACTATCATCCGAACGCCTGGCAGAAAAAAGCGAGCTGATCCGTGAACGTGTAATTGCCGCCCGGAATATACAAATAGAGCGTTTTGGAGACAAACCCGACCTGCATGCCAATGCGCAGATGAGTCCGCAAATGGTGAGGGATATTTGTAAGATAACTGAAGCCGGACAAAATCTGCTGAAACGAGCGATGGAGAAATTGGGACTCTCTGCGCGTGCTTACGACCGGATATTAAAAGTATCGCGCACCATAGCGGATTTAGCAGGAAGTGATGATATAAAGCTGGAGCATTTGGCAGAAGCGATACATTTCAGGAGTTTGGATAGAGAGGGCTGGGCGGGATAAGTTTATTTTTCAAAACGAAGAAATTTTCGGAGCCTTTAAATAAAAAGGTTTTTACTACTGTTTATGTGATGAATAATAATTCGTCGATCACATTGGTTTCTCACGAACTTGACGGTGACTGGCAATTTATAGGGGATGAACCCGCTATAGATTATATGACAACTGGAAAAGTAGTAGGATTGAATGAAATAATAAAGAAAGATAAAAGTATTTTAAAGGTGGCTGATTTACCGAAGGGCTACCAAGCAACACGAAAAGATAAAAACCACCGCTGGGAAATATTTAAAATTGAATATAGTGATGAAGAAATAGCCGAAATGGGTTATATCTGTTCACAATGTGGTGAATTACATAAGGAAATACCAATGGCTTACGCGTCGGATGCGCCATACCAATACTTTCAAATTGCATTACAGGAACAGGCTTCGCGGTGTACGTTAAATGAAGAAACTTGTATAATTGACGATATTGATTTTTATATAAGAGGGCAACTTAATATAAAAGTTGATAATAGTGAGAGATTTTGTTGGGGTGTGTGGGTGAAGATTACCGAAGAAGATTATATAAAGATAACGGAAATGTGGAATGAGGAGAACAGGTTTTTGGTTGAAGCGATATCAGGTAAATTGGCGACATTGTTGATATGCTATCCTGATACAATCGATCTGGATGTTAAAATACAGATACAGCAAATTCCTATACGGCCAGAAGTAGAAGTAGTGTATTCAAGTCACCCACTTTTTGTGGAGCAGGAAAGTGGAATTGATATGGCCCGGGTTACAGATTTTGCACGATATATTCTACATCAAATTAAATAATATTATAGCGCCAGCATAAGGATTAAAAAGCCGCTTGCTAAGTAAGCTGAAAGCTTAAAATATTATAGGTCGAAGTTACACTTTGCTAACTTCGACTAGTATTGGGGGTAAATTGTGGGGACTGAAATCTCTGGACAGCAGTTGTGGCAGATCAAGTACTGATCGCTTTGCCGCAAATGCACATTTAATATTTATTAATTAATGAAAAAATAATCTATAACTTAATAATATTATCTCAAATAGTTGTATTTTAGGTCGTTAAACTTCTGAAATAATATCAGAAGCAAAAACATTGGCCTGAGATATATCGCTGTTATTCTTTTATTATACCTCCCCTGCTTACCTGCGAATATATTTCCATCCGATACAAGGCCGTGCATCAGCTCTTGTATCAGATTTACCGGGCTGATTTTTTAATATCTTTTGAACCTTCTTTAAACCATAGTTATCACAATTGTATGCTCATGAAAAAAAGCTTTACGCCACTAAAATCGTTGTTTGGCCAAATTATAAAAAGCCAGCTGCAAACATTTTCAGTAATTGCCCTGCTTTTGCTTTTTGCAATAGCCGCAAATGCTGAAAACCCAACCACCACCAATACGCACCTTGGCGGCAAGTTTAATAAGTCAAAAGTTTCCAACTCGACCAATCCGTCAGATGCTACGCTGGATTCCCTGCAAATTGCGGATGCAGCAACTGGACTACCAGGCACAATTAGCCCGGCGTTTAATCCCGCTGTAACCACCTATGCCGCTACCACGCCTTATGCCTCGCCCGATATTGTTGTAGTTGCCGACATCGCTGATTCGGCTGCCACCATTACAATAAATGGAAGTAATTTACCTCTTCAGAAGCAAAATGGGATATGGACTGGATTTAGGCTCTTACCTGTGTCGGCTGGTCAAAGTACGTTATTAACAATAGTGGTTACATCGGCTGATAAATCCGTCACAAAAACATATACGGTAAATGTTACTCAAGCGCCTCCTTTAACAAAGCTTAGCTCATTAAGCCTGTCACAGCTATGCCGCTATTGCAATAACTATATTCCCCTGGATCAAACGTTCAGTACTGATGTGTTTAGCTATACCGCCACTGCACAATATGCTCAATCAGTTGCTTATGTGGATGCCCTGCCAACAGAAGTAAGACCTATAGGTGACATAGTTACTATAAATGGCCAGCCTGCTACTATATCCAATGGGGGATATGATGGTGCGCCCGGAACCGCCCAGTTAACGGTTCCGTTAAACGTTGGCAAAAACACCATCACCGTAGTTGTAACTGCTCCTGATAGCAGCACAAGCCATACCTACACCATAACGGTAACCAGGCTGGTGCCGCCGTCAAATGATAATTTAAGCACGTTGACGCTTCTTGCCGGCAACCAGCCGGTTTACAGTGTACTTTCCCCAAACCCGATACTTTCAATTAGCCCGTCTTTTGATCCATCAATAACAAGTTATAGCACAACCGTAGCGCCAGGTATGAGCCAGGTTTCGCTGTTTCCAACTCCGTCTGACTATAATAATGCTACGATGGTGGTAAACGGGATAACGTTATCCAATATTAACCCAAACGAGGTGGGCGGCGAATTCCCCAGATTTACCTATCCTAATTTAAATCCTATCAACCTTAATGTTGGCACTAATGTAATATCAATGGTGGTAACCGCAGCAGATCAGGTCACTACAAAAACTTATACCTTAACCATAACCAGGCCGCTGCCTGCCGTGAAGCCCACAGTACAAGCTAATCATGTGTTTTTTTCCAGCATAACCACCAATTCAGCTACTGCAAGCTGGACGAATGGTAATGGGTCATCGAGAGCTGCATTTATTTTCATGGGAGCTAACGGCTCACCATTGCCTGTCGATTCCACCGCTTATTATCCTGTTCCGAGTTACGGATCGGGTGATCCGGTGGGCAGTACCGGTTGGTATTGCATTTACAACGGGACAGGTTCAAGTGTAAATGTCACCGGCCTTTCAGCAGGAGCCACCTACCGTGTGGCCGTGGTTGAATATAACAGTACACCTGCCAGTTCCGAATACATACCGATTGATAACAGGTATTTAACAACCCGGATAGCCCCGGCAAACGTTACCACTACGCAAATATATCCTACGACACCAGCGCAAAAAATGCTTTTTACCAATACTACAGCAACCACCACAACCGCCAGCTGGACAAACGGAAATGGTTCGGCCCGGGCAGTTTTTATATTTATGGGGGCAAATGGCAGCCCGTTACCAGTGGATAATACCAATTACGTTGCAAAAACTACGTTTGCGGCAGGCACACAAGTTGGCACCAGCGGCTGGTATTGCGTTTACAACGGAACAGGCTCAAGTGTAAATATTTCAGGATTAACGGGCGGTGTCACTTACCGGGTTTGTGCGGTGGAGTATAATGGCGCATCGGGTGCTGAAGATTACCTGTTAACCAGGGAGAGCCCCGCGAGCGTAGTTACCCCGATCACCTACCCTACAGCACAGGCGCAAAAAATGCTTTTTACCAATACTACAGCAACCACCACAACCGCCAGCTGGACAAACGGAAATGGCGCGGCCCGGGCAGTTTTTATATTTTTAGGAGCAAATGGCAGCCCATTGCCCTTGGATAATACCAATTACACTGCAAATACTACATTTGCAGCAGGAACAGAGGTGGGTACCAGCGGCTGGTATTGTGTTTATAACGGAACGGGTTCAAGTGTAAATATTTCGGGATTAACAGGCGGTGTCACTTACCGGGTTTGTGCGGTGGAGTATAATGGCGCATCGGGTGCTGAAGATTACCTGTTAACCAGGGAGAGCCCCTCTAGTGTAACCACTCTTACGGCATATCCTACCGTTCCGGCGCTAAAAATGCTTTTTACAAATACAACACCTACGACCACGACTGCCAGCTGGACAAACGGAAATGGAACAGCCCGGGCAGTTTTTATATTTATGGGTGCAAATGGCAGTTCACTGCCCTTCGATAATATTACTTATAATGCTGAACCGGTATACGCAGCAGGAACACAAATAGGTGCTTCGGGTTGGTATTGTATCTATAACGGAACCGGCTCAAGCGTTGATATCAGCGGCCTTACGGCTGGGGCTACTTACCGTGTAACAGCGGTTGAATATGATGGCGGCGCGGGTAGTGAAAAATATTTAACCACCAGGCAGGCACCGTCAAATGTTTATCTTCCAACTATAAGAACAATTACACTTTTCAGAACTTTTTCCGATACAACATCCTCCGAGAATTCAAACGTAACAGCTAATAATATTTTGTCGCCCAATGGGGATGGGGTAAACGATACCTGGATAGTAAAGAATATTGAGCAATACCCTAATAACAAAGTAACCGTATACGATAAAAAAGGCACCATAGTATTCTCTAAAAAAGGTTATACTAATGATTGGAGCGGAACTTTCAGGGGGGCTACCTTAAATGAAGATACCTATTATTACCTGGTTGATTTAGGTAATGGATCTGTGATTAAGGGCTTTATGACCGTAGTTAGAGACAGATAGACCTATTAACCTTTTTAATTTAAAATATGAACTTTTCTTTCTGCAAGTGCTTTTTTGCAAGCGCATTGGTAGCGTTTGCGATTATCATAGCATCTGCATCCTCCTGTTTTGCGCAGGCCAGTGCCTTTTATGCACAATTTTTTCAGGACAGGTATTTAACCAACCCAGCCATGGCCGGACTGGATAAAGGTTTTAGCCTTGACCTGGGATATCAACAGCAATTTACTGCGGTTTCCGGCAGTCCGAAAATCCAATATTTAACGGCCGATTACAACGTCGGGGGTAACGTGGGACTTGGGTTTAACCTCAATAGCGGGCAGGACGGCCTGATTAACACTACCCGCGTGATGGGCACTTATGCTTACCATGTGCCGTTGAGCCTTGACGACAAATTGAACTTTGGCTTGTCGCTGGGCGTGAACGACAGCTATATTGATGACAGCAAGATACAGGGCGACCAGAATGATCTTTCCGTTTACCGGTTTAACCAACGCACAATTTATTTTGACGGCGATCTGGGTGCATCATACACCAGTAATCAGCTTAACGTGCAACTTGCTATACCCAATTTAAAAACGCTGCTTTTTAAAAACAATGATGAGCAAAACTTACAGGCAGACAGGTCGGTTTTTTATTCGGCAGTTAGCTATAAAATGGAAAGCACCGCAGATGATAATGGCTTTACTATTGAGCCGTTAGTCGCTTTCAGGGGCTTTAAAAATGCCCAAAGCATTTTGGATGCAGGCGCTAATTTCGATTTTCCGCAATACGACTTTAATCTCTCAGGCATGTACCATACCAACCAGAGCGCCACATTTGCCCTGGGGTTAACCTTCAGCCCGGTCGATGCATTTTTTGCATATAGTTTGAATATGGCCCAGGTGACAACGCTAAATAATACTTTTGAAATTGGACTTAAAATTAAGTTATAGGCGTTGGGGAATCTTTAGTTGGAAGTTTTTAGTAGCCTTGAATGGCACTTTCCAGATCGGTTTTCTTCGAATGAAATCCAGGGGTCGGTTCCTGATTGCTTAAATAGTTAAGTTATTTTAAATGGATGATTTTAAAACAAAATTGGCCAAATAGGCCAAACAAATAACCCCAACTATATAAATGACGATAAACCAAAAAAGGAGTCTTTTGTGTCTAAATTTCAATTTATCTATTTTAACACTGAATGAAAAGAAAATAACCGACGTGTAAATAATGCTATAGTAATAGTTCATAGCAACCCTCTGGATAAAACTTCCAGTAGCTTTTGGCTCAAACTCATCCAAAGTATACACAACCCTATTCATTTTTTTGTACCACCAACAATTACAAATTGAAAAGATTGTGAGAAAGCCGAATGTCCAAATAAAAATATACCATTTATCATATCCATAGTTCCACCATAAAAGCTGGAATTCGTCGTAAAGCCTTTTATACCAAATACCCTCATATGTGTATTTTAATTTTTGATATTCAATGTCAGCTAACTCATAGCTTTCATAGTACCCTCTTTCTTTAAAATTATTTAAAAGTTTTAAGTAAGTGTTAGACTTGATATCATACGGGGTATTTGGTGAAAAAAAAAGACTGCAATTTTGATAGTTCAAATTTATTTTTTCAATTTCTGAATGTTCCAGATTTAAAGGAATTTTAGTCCCCTTTATTAGTGGTTTTATATCATAAATATCTAACTCCAAACCATCATCTATCGATATATTTAATAGCTGTATCGTACCCCCTATTAAACAATTTATATGGCTATTACCTAATCTAGAATCCGATATAAGTAAACTTCCCTTAATTGTATCATTGTCTAATTTCAACATATCTACATTACTGAAAATTGTTAAATCGCCTAAAGAACAATCATATATATTCAAATACTTACAATTATTTTCTCTCATTTCATAACGGCTATAGGTAACATTTAGAAAACCTAACCCGTCTTTAAAAGCACAATTATTAATTTTAATATGATCAAATGAACTTTCAAGCATTAACAGAGCGAAAGTTGATCTTTCAAAATCAAAAGACGTAAAATGACTTAAGGAGGTAATTTGGAAAGTAGAAAAGCTTTCCAAATGCTTGCCAGTAATGAAAAACAGATGCCTTACATTAATTGTTGGAAGTATGTCTTTGTAATTATTACTGCTATCGCTGGAATAAAAATCAATACCGAAACCTTCGCTTCTTTGAAATGCGTTAATCTTACTGCTTGTAGGCGTTCTTGCCTGAGCTAAAAGAAAATTTACTTTAACAAGTAAAAGGATCAATAAAGCATATTGCCAAGCCCATTTCATTTTTAATGTTATAAAATCAAATATACTTTGCTAGGATCAATTGTGATAAAGTAGCCTGACAAATAAAAAGAGAACCGCATTTATAAATGCGGTTCTCTTTTTATTGTGAAAATTACTTCTTCAAATCCGGTTTCAAAACCTGGCGCTTATCACTTATCCAGGCTATTTTTCCTTTTACCATTTCATTATCATCTTCGTAATACGCCGAGTCTATCTTACCCGTTTTATAGGTATCCGTTTGTTTGTACCATACACAAACCCAATCGGTATTTTTATCGGTACTGTGCAAGCCTATGTAAGCTGTTACTGTAATCTTTGAACTGCTTAGGCTGTCGCGGTATTTTTGAAACACTTTTATCATACTATCGCGCTTCATTGTAAATTTAAAGCCGTTCCAAAACGTTTCAGAAACCGTATCAGCAAAATAGGCTGGCGCATTTCCGAGTTTGTTATCCTCCCAATCCTTAAAGGATTGCAATACTGCTTTTATATTGTTTAGGCTGTCTGATTTTACAAAAGAAGAAGAGTACGTGGCTTTGTAAGGCATTATAACTGAATCTGTAGCGGGAGCAGTAGTTTTTGCTCCATTTTTACACGATGCAAACAATGCAATAACAGCAAATAAATACAAGATCTTTTTCATTGTCATTTGGGTTTAATTGAGTTAGGAAATTGATTTAAAATTCAAATAAAATTAATACAACTTTTTGACATTCAAAACATTACGTTAAAATACGTATAAGGAAAAAAAATAAACGCAGGATAAAAAAAATGTGTTTTTAGTTGATTATATAAAGTTAGACTTTCAAAGAATAGATTTTACTCTTTCGCAAGGGTGAGGTAACATTCAAATTTCAGAAAATGAATTAGAATAAGTGCTGACAGTAGTTTGCCAGTAAAATAGAAAGGAGACGGAAGTCTCCGGGCAGAATAGTCCGTAGCTGGAAACTACGGACAGCAATTAACAGCGGAAAAACAAAAAAGGGCGATTTACTACATCGCCCTTTTACTAATTAGTTTGTTTACTAATCTATTTTTTTACCCATCCATCCTTCAATGTAACGGTGCGGTTAAACACCAGTTTGTCAGCGGTTGAGTGTTTATCTAAAGTGAAATAGCCTTTGCGCATAAACTGGTAGCCAACACCCAATTCTGCTTTTTCCAGTTCGGGTTCAATATAAGCGGTTTCAATTATGTGCAGACTGTTTGGGTTCAGGTAATCTTTGAAATCGCCATCCTCATTTGATGGATCTTCAACCTGGAACAGGCGATCGTACAAACGGACTTCGGCAGTTTTTGCATGTGGTACACTTACCCAGTGAATAGTTCCTTTAACATTAATGCCGCTGGTATCAGCGCCTGATTTTGACTCAGGGATGTAAACACAATGCACTTCGGTTACATTTCCGTTGGTGTCCTTTACAAAGCTTTCACATTTTACAATGTAGGCATTCTTTAGGCGTACCATCAAGCCAACACCCAACCGGAAGAACTTTTTAGGCGGTTCTTCCATAAAGTCCTCACGCTCTATCCACAGCTCATTGCTGAATGGAAATTCCCTGCTGCCATCTCCATCTTCTGCCTCCGGATTATTTTCACCGTGCATAGTTTCGGTCTGGCCCTCAGGGTAATTGGTGATAACCAGCTTTATCGGGTCGAGTACTGCCATACGGCGCCATGCGGTTTTGTTCAAATCCTCGCGGATACAAAATTCCAGCAAGCTTACATCGATCATGTTCTCGCGTTTGGCAACGCCTATTCGTTCGCAAAACTCACGTATTGATGCTGGCGTATAACCTCTGCGACGCAATCCGCTGATGGTCGGCATTCGCGGATCGTCCCAATCTTCTACATGGCCCTCGGTTACCAGTTGTAGCAGCTTGCGCTTGCTCATTACGGTATAGGTCATGTTTAGGCGGGCAAACTCATATTGTTTCGATGGGAATATTTCCAGTTGCTCAATAAACCACTCATATAAAGGGCGGTGCGGGATAAACTCCAGCGTACAAATAGAATGCGTGATCTCCTCTATCGCATCCGACTCGCCGTGTGCAAAATCATACATTGGGTATATACACCAATCATTCCCGGTACGGTGATGGTGCGTATGCTTGATACGATACATCAACGGATCGCGCAGGTGCATATTCGGCGAAGCCAGGTCTATCTTTGCACGCAATACTTTAGCGCCATCAGGATATTTCCCTGCTTTCATTTCGGCAAACAAAGCCAGGTTTTCTTCTATACTGCGACTACGGAATTCACTCGGCGTACCCGGTTCGGTTGGTGTGCCTTTTTGTACCGATATTTCTTCAGGCGTACTGTCATCCACATAAGCCAGCCCTTTCTTTATCAGTGTTACAGCAAAGTTATATATCAGGTCAAAATAGTCGGACGCATAAAGCTCATTTGCCCATTCAAAGCCCAGCCATTTAACGTCTGTCTTAATGCTGTCAACATATTCAACTTCTTCTTTAGCCGGGTTGGTATCATCAAAGCGAAGGTTGGTTTGGCCATTATATTTTTGTGCCAGTCCAAAATTAAGACAGATGGATTTGGCATGCCCAATATGCAGATACCCGTTAGGCTCCGGCGGGAAACGGGTTAATACCCTGCCGTCGTTTTTGCCTGTACGTATATCTTCTTCAATTATCTCTTCAATAAAATTTAATGATCTTTCTTCGCTCATAGGGGGCAAAAATAGGGAATTAAGCTTAAAGGCGAAAGTTAAAGCTGAAAGGTTTACGCCGGGAGAGTATGGGTGGGCCAGCTTGCCAGCGGGCGGGCTGTACGCTCATACGGCTGCGGGCATTAGGCTCGGGGCCGGTATCTGCTGCCATCTCTAACGCGGGGAAACCCAACGCGCTATTTTACCCCCTCCGTCTTCCTCCGGTCGACACCTCCCCCTAAATTTAGGGGGAGGCCGGGTGGGGGTAAAATAACCGGCTTTTTATTAAACAAAATATTTTCTATTTTCATATGCATGAACCCTGTCACCGAACTTTGCCGCCAATTAAGAAATAATCAAACACCTGCAGAAAAAATTCTATGGGAAGAATTAAGGCGACGTAATCTTAATGGCGAAAAGTTTTTACGACAATTTCCCATATTTATAGTTAATGGCGCTGGAAGAAAGTCATTTTATATAGCAGATTTTTATAGCGCAAAACACAAACTTGTTATTGAAGTCGATGGTCCTATTCATCTGTTAAAAAAAGAATATGATGCAAACAGAGATTTGGTTATGCAATACTGGGGATTTAACATATTACGTTTTACCAATGATGATGTGATAAATGACCTTAGTAATGTGGTTGGAAAAATTGACAATTATTTGTCAGCAGTGGCTGTAAATTAACCTCACAAATTCTTCTTACTTTTACTACTCAAATAAACCACGGTTTTACATGAGTAATACCTTTAACCGCCCTATTCGTGTTTTAGTTGCCAAAGTTGGGCTCGATGGGCACGACCGCGGCGCACGTATCATTGCCACCTCGCTGCGTGATGCGGGCATGGAGGTCATTTACACAGGCTTACGCCAAACACCCGAAATGGTAGTGAATACCGCGTTACAGGAAGATGTGGATGCTATCGGCATTTCAATTCTTTCGGGCGCGCACATGACTGTTTTCCCTAAGATCATTAACCTGATAAAAGAAAAAGGAATGGATGATGTATTGGTAACCGGCGGTGGTATTATACCGTCGGAGGATATGAATGCACTAAAGGAACTGGGCGTAGGCGAGCTGTTTCCACCCGGAACTAACACGCAAGATATTGTAGCTTATATAACCGGCTGGGTACACCAGCACCGCAATTTTTAAAACTTATGGCATTTGAAAACCTGTTAGTTGAGGATAAGGAGCGTATCCGATACATTATCATTAACCGCGAAAGCAAATTGAATGCCCTAAATAGGGCAACGCTTGAAGAATTGCATACAGCCATTGCAGATGCTTTTCACACTCCGCAGGTTGGCGGTATGATTATAACAGGCGCAGGGCAAAAAGCGTTTGTGGCTGGTGCCGATATTGCCGAATTTACTTTGCTCAACAAAAACAGCGGGTACGCGCTTTCGCGCAAGGGGCAGACCAAAGTTTTTGATATGATAGAGAACGGCAATAAACCCGTTATAGCAGCTATCAATGGTTTTGCTTTGGGCGGAGGTTTGGAGCTGGCTATGGCCTGCCATATTCGTGTAGCATCTGACAATGCAAAAATGGGTTTGCCAGAGGTTACTTTAGGATTGATCCCCGGTTATGGCGGTACCCAACGCTTAACCCGTTTGATTGGTAAGGGTAAAGCCCTTGAAATGATAATGACAGCAGATATGATCACCGCGGCTGAGGCTCTTGATATGGGACTGGTAAACCATGTAGTGCCTCAGGAAAACTTGTTAGCCAGGGCCGAAGAGATCTTAAATAAAATGTTATTACGGGCTCCTCTGGCACTGGCATCTGCCATACGCGCGGTAAATGCTTCGACCCAAACCGGTGTTAATGGCTTTGATATTGAGATAGAAGAATTTGCAAAATGTTTTGAAACTAACGACCTGAAAGAAGGCGTTGCAGCATTTCTGGAAAAGCGGAAGCCTGAATTTAAAGGTGAATAAGCCCTGCTAAACCAGTTAACTGACTCAACTATGACAATAGTCAGAAATTATCTTATTGTTAATCAATCGATTGAATAATCGTGACATTCGGATGAAAAATCCTATATGATTTCATGTGTTACTTTGCCATGTGTTTACAAAAGCACAACAATAATTTAACATATATAATCATGAAAAATTCATTTAAAATTTCAGCAATTGCTTTAGCTTTCGCAGCATTCACATTCAGTGCAAAAGCTCAAACCACTACACCTTCTACTACAACCTCAACAACAACATCAGGCGGCGTTCGCTTTAGCATAGGTGTTGATGCGGGTATACCTACAGGTAAATTATCAAACAACTATAACTGGAATCTTGGCGGTTCGTTACAAGCGGATATCCCGGTTGTAAACAATTTATTTGTGACAGTTAACGCTGGATACGATAACATTTTCGGCAAAAAGAATATTGATGGTACTACTTTAGATGCAACCAACATTCAGTTACTGCCAGTTAAAGCCGGTTTAAAATACTTTATAGTAAAGGATTTTTATGTACAAGGTGAAGCTGGTGCAGCATTTCTTTTAAACAAATCTGCCCTTGGCGATAACAACACTGCAGCATTTGTTTATGCTCCGCAAATTGGTTACCAGTTTCAGTTAGGTGGTAAAAACTATATTGATGCCGGTGTACGTTATGAAGCAAGCACAAAACTTAACAGCGATGTTGATAACAGCAAGGTTAATTTCTTTGGCCTGCGTGTAGCCTATGGTTTTTAATACCTGAAAAACAGTTTTCTGTTAAAAAAGGTGCCTATAATGGCACCTTTTTTTGTTTTATCAGTATTTTAACATTAATTCATTCATAATTAACGTTAATTAACATCATTCTATTTAAATATTTTACAATTTTATTGATACAAAGTAATTATAATCAAAACGGATATTAGCTTTGCACAAAATCACATTGAATTAAATTTATACCATAATATACGTTGTTATTTTATTGTACGTTCTAACACAATTAATCTAAACATAAAAATGAAGATCACTTTGAAAAAAATTATTTACTTAATAGCATTTGTAGGTTTTACATTCAGTGCAAAAGCACAAAACACAGCCGTGCCTGATACCGCACGTTTAACGATTGGTTTAGATGCCGGAAAGCCAAATGGTGGTTTTGGCAATTCCTATAAATTTGATCTTGGGGGCTCGTTACAGTTGGATGCACCGTTGACTGAAAAATTTTATTTTACTGCTAACCTGGGCTTCGATACTTACTTCCCTAATAATAATGTTACCTCAAATCCAATTGGCATTGTAAACGTTGCTCCGGCTAATATGGATCTTATTCCTTTAAAAGTGGGTATCAAATACTTTTTGATCAGAACTTTTTATGTACAAGGTGAAGTAGGTGAAAGCTATTTGTTAAACAAAACTGCTGTATACGGGCTTGATAGTTTTGGTTTAACTTACGGCCCGCAAATAGGGTTGTTATTTAAATTACCTAACAGAAAATACATCGATGCCGGCTTCAGGTATGAGTTTCAACAAAGTTTTTATGGCGACGGCGGGTACAACAAAATGTTTGCCTTAAGGGTAGCATACGGCCTTAATCTGTAAGTGTATTTCCTTCATTTTTCATAAATATTTTAGTTGAATTAGCAATTTTTTGTAACTTGACGGCTTAATAACATTTACCTGTTAACAGTTTGCCGGTTATGAAGAAGATACTCATCATTGATGATGAAGTTAATGTTGCGTTGTTGCTGTCGAAATTTTTAACGCGAAATGGGTTTGAAGTAAAAACAGCATCTAACGGCACCAGCGCTATGGAATACCTCAAAAATGAGGACTTTACGCTCGTGCTTTGTGATTTTAGGCTGGAAGATACGGATGGCCGCGAAATGCTTAAAAACATTAAAACGCAATACCCTAAAACCGGGGTCATAATTATTACCGGGTACTCTGATATTAAAATGGCGGTTGAGCTCATAAAAATGGGCGCGTATGACTATATCACCAAGCCGTTATATCCTGATGAAATATTAAACACCATTAACAAGGCTATTGAAACCCAATATGCTTTGCTTGAAAAACAACAGGATTCCGAACCTATAATTACTTCAAAATCCAAAGAGAATAAAAAGCATAATACCGCAGGCGAATTTATATTTGGCGCGAGCAAGGCATCAAAAGAGATATTGCGGCAAATAGACCTGGTAGCACCCACCAACTATAGTGTAATAATTGTTGGCGATAGCGGCACAGGTAAAGAGGCGGTAGCCAAAAGCATTCACATGAATAGCCCGCGCTATAACCACCCATTTGTTGCCATGGATTGCGGCTCGCTTACTAAGGAGCTTGCAGCAAGTGAGTTTTTTGGGCACGAAAAGGGTTCATTTACAGGAGCTTTGTATACCAAGATAGGCCATTTTGAAATGGCTAATGGTGGTACCTTGTTTTTGGATGAGGTAGGTAACCTATCTTATGACATACAAGCCGCTTTATTGCGTACCGTACAGGAAAGGAAAGTGAAAAGGATAGGATCAACCAGAGAGATTGACCTTGATGTGCGCATAATTGTTGCTACCAACGAAAACCTGCAGGAAAGCATCCAAAAAGGCAGGTTCAGAGAAGATCTGTATCACCGTTTTAATGAATTCAGCATTTACATGCCGCCACTGCGCGAGCGTGGTAACGATATTGTATTGCTGGCAGATTACTTTTTGGTAATAGCTAACCAGGAACTAAGCCGCAATGTAACCTCCTTTTCGCCCGAAGTGATCGAGTGTTTCATGAATTACCGCTGGCCGGGAAATATCCGCGAATTAAAGAACGTGGTACGAAGAGCAACGCTGCTTACCGAAGGCAACGAAATAACGATGAAGGCACTTCCGCTTGAAATATCAAACCGGATGATGGCCTTTGAGCATACCATCAGCAATAACCATATTACCGAAGTTCCTGAAGTAAAGGAGAGTAGGCACGACCTTAAAAATGCCGCGCTTGAGGCTGAATACGAAACTATTTTAAGCGTTTTAAAAGAGGTTAACTTTAACAAAACTAAAGCTGCCGAGATATTAAAGATCGACCGAAAAACGCTTTATAATAAAATGAAGGCCATCAACTTTAAATAGATGGAAGAGCCGCTGAAAAACAATAATGTCGAGTCGGAATATTTGCGGACTTTAAAACATGATATCAGAAATCAGCTTTCTAATATTTATCTGGCTCTTGAGCAATTGCGTTATGAAATTCCTGAAAACGCAGGCCCCGACTGTAGTTTTTATATAGATACCATAACCGAAAGTTGCACAAAACTGACTTCGCTACTAAAAGAATAGTTTTTTTGACCTGAAAACTTTTTGGTGGTTTTTTGTTTATTGATAATACAAATCTGCATCTTCCGTAATGTCCATTTTTAACTATAAGCAACGTAATAATATTATATTGGTCAGCATTATTGTGCTGGGCTGTTTTTTAATTTATGCGCTAAGTGGCTTGTTCAGCGCTATACTTGGCGCTATCGTACTGTTTACTATTTTCAGACCGGTGTATTTGTATTTTGTCGAGAAAAAAGGCTGGAATAAATCACTGGTGGCATTATTGATCATCTTTAGCTCACTTATAGTGATCGTTATACCATTCCTGTCATTAAGCTTTATGGTTATTGGTAAAATATCAAACATTAACCGCAACAGCTTCCCTATACAGGAGTGGACCGACAAAATTGATGGCTTTGCTTCAAAAACCCTGAATCAACAGCATTTTGTCGAAAACACATTGCAAAAACTCGGCGTTTATGCTACCGATCTGTTTCCCTCTATTTTGGGCAGCGCGGCCAGCATAATTTTAACCTTGCTGGTATTATATTTTCTGCTGTATTTTATGCTGGTGCAAATAAATGAGTTTGAAGCCGGCTTATTAAAATATGCACCTTTCCGAGAGCAACATGCACTTAAATTTGCAATTGCGCTGCGTAATTCTACCTATTCAAATGTTTTGGGCCAGGGTATAATAGCGCTTACACAAGGCATATTGCTTGCCAATGGCTTTTGGATATTTGGTATTCCCGATCCTATATTTTGGGGAGTTATCGGCACTTTTATGTCATTTTTACCTATAGTGGGTGCCCCCACGCTTTGCATACCTGCAGCTATTATATTAATGGCAGGCGGGCACTCATTAAAAGGAATATTGCTGCTGGCTTATGGATTATTATTTATAGGCAATATTGATAATGTATTGCGCATGATCATCAATAAGCGCATTGCAAATACCCATCCTATCATATCAGTTATAGGTGTTTTTATAGGTTTACCCCTTTTTGGAATTTTAGGCTTGGTTTTTGGGCCTGTACTATTGTCGTACTTTTTATTATTGCTCGAAATTTATGAAACCAACCGCCTTGCAGCCGACAGGCTTGAACGTATAAGAACCGGTAACGATTAGCCCGCACACGAATAAATTTTGAAAATAAACAATAAAATAAGTAGATTGAAAAAACTAAATATCGTATTAAACGTAAGACATATTGTCGCATTAATAATACTTGGCAAGGTATTTAGCCGTTATACAAACAATTGGTCAACTTAAAAATTATAATAATATGAATGATAACTCAAAAGTAGTAATTGCACTGCTTGCCGGGCTGGCAGCAGGTGCAGCATTAGGGATGTTATTTGCACCCGAAAAAGGAAGTGAAACCCGCGATAAGCTTTCAGAATCATTGAAAAATTTGGGCGATTCAATCAAAGAAACCGCTGCTAATGAAATTGATAACCTGGTTGGATTAAAAGATAAGGTTGTTGAAAATATTAAAACCAAATTAAAAGGTGCTGAGTTAGAATACCAGGACGATTTGGAGCACGCATAAATCTAAAGTATCCCGGATCAGGAAACTGATCCGGGATCATAAATAAATTGTATGGAAGACAAAAAGGAAACCCAGCCGCCTATTATTGAACAGCTTAAGGAATATGCCGAAACCCGGGTTAAGCTTGCTAAATACCGGGCTATTGAAGGCGGAACATCAATTGCTGCCAGTATAATTGCTGATATAATAGCTATTATCAGTATGACAATGGCTTTCATATTCGGCAGCGTTACGCTTGCATTTTATTTAGCCGAAAAGTTTAATTCTGACTGGGAGGGTTTTGCCTGTGTAGCTGTGATTTATTTAATTATAGCAATTATAATAAGTTAAAAAAAAAAACGACTGGAAAAACCTATTGTAAATGGTATTATACAAAAGATATTTAAATAATGGATACACCGATCAGAAACCGCTGGGATTTAAAAGAAGAAATAGTAAGGCTGCGCGAACTTGAAAAAGCGCAAAGTCAGGCTATTGGCGAGCGATTTAGCAGCCCGGCTGCTGTATTTTCAACCGTGTATTCATTATTTCCAAAATCGACTAATACAGAAGATAGATCCAATATTTTTAACCAGGATTTTGTAAGCATATTATCCCGTTTTTTAATTCCGCTAACGCTTAACAAAACCATATTTAAAAACTCTGGCTTCCTTATAAAAACCCTGGTGGGCCTTGTTTCTCAAAAAGCATCAGGCTATGTTAATGAGGAGTCTGTTGTAGGCGTATGGGATAAACTAAAAGGGCTTTTTATGAAAAAGCACGATCATGCAAAAAGTAATTATCCCTACAGTATGTAGCTTAATAATCGTTAATTATTTCTTCCTCAATTTTTTTCGCATTTATAAAGGGCATAAAACTATTTTTGTGCTTTAATTTTTAAAAGTGGGAAAAGATAAAATAAGGCGGTTTGCCGAAATAGATACCTTTAGTAATGTTTTTCAGTTAGAGGCCGGGCAGGTATTAAAAGGTAACTGGGGCAAGGATTTTTTTAAAAACAACAACCCTGTTGTTCTGGAGCTAGCCTGTGGTAAAGGCGAATATAGCATAACTCTGGCTAATTTATTCCCCCATAAAAACTTTATTGGTGTTGA
>Ga0302312_10000070_pt1 | contig 98595 bp, 92 predicted proteins | sample III_Palsa_N2_1_FD_200529 | JGI IMG/M metagenome (GOLD analysis project Ga0302312, IMG submission 200529) | Peat permafrost microbial communities from Stordalen Mire near Abisko, Sweden - III_Palsa_N2_1 | ecosystem: Environmental > Terrestrial > Soil > Palsa > Peat permafrost | place: Sweden... | reverse complement strand
TATTTTTTCTTAAACGTTTTTTACGTTTGTGGGTAGCCATTTTGTGTCTCTTACGTTTTTTACCGCTTGGCATAATAATAATAATTTAAAATGTTATTTAATTTTTTAATTCCTTAATATATTGATCGATACGCTGATCAAAAACCCGATCAGGCATCATGTCTTTACATTTTTGGTAAGCGTCTATCGCTTCATTTTTCATCCCTAACTGTTTATAGCTTTCGGCTAAATAAAAGTAGGGTTCAACTTCGGGTTTTTGCGCAACCAGCGTTTTAAACCTTTGTACAGCTTTTTCAAACTGTCCCGATTTCATGGCAAATAAACCTAAATTAAGTTCTGCTTTGCGATTAGTTGGGTCCTGCTTCACCACGTCAAGCAATAAACCTATCCCCTGCATTGGCGGGCCGCCTCCGTTTACGTAGGCAATTCCTAAGCCTGTTTTTGCATCCAGGCTCTCAGGTTTTAGTTTCGTTGCATTTTGAAATGCTTCAACTGCGTTTGCGTCAAAAACCGGCTGTGCTGATGTATCCTGTGTAAGTTTGTAGGCATCATTAAAACGATCGCCTGCATTTATCCAGTTTTCAGCTGTATTTTCCTCGCGGGCAATTGCCTGGTAGTAAAATGCTGCCGGTGCGGGTTGATTCACATCATCCCATTTTTTTGCCAGTTGTTTTTGAAGGCTCAATTTATCAACATCATTCGATGCATTTTTTAATTGGCCCTCTAAAGCAACAATTTTGGCTGATAAGCCTGCACCGATAAGGGTTTTGGCTGTGGCCGATACCATATCAACTGTAACAGTGGTATTGGTATTGGTATTTGGGCGTTGTGTTGCTGATGCAACCTGCCCGGTACCGCGTTCATCTGCTTTTGCGCCTGCAAAAGCAAGTGGTTTAACGGGCAAATAATACAAATAGCCTACAATAGCAGTAACTGCTACAATAACAACTATTTGTTTTTTCTTCATGCTGAATTATTTGCTTGATTTAGTGTCTTTGTTACCTGTTCTAACTTTCTCAACAAAAGTTTTAGCTGGTTTAAAGCTAGGTACAAAATGCTCTGGGATAATAATGGCAGTATTTTTTGAAATGTTACGCGCTGTTTTTTTCGCTCTTTTCTTTACTACAAAACTTCCGAATCCTCTAACGTATACGTTCTCGCCACCAACCATTGAGCTTTTAACAACTTTAAAAAACGCCTCAACGGTTTCCTGCACATCAACTTTTTCTATTCCTGTTTTAGTTGAGATTTCAGTTATAATTTCTGCCTTAGTCATATCTGATTTTCCTTTTTAATTATATAATTACTTAACTGTTTTGGGGTTGCAAAAGTATCTCTTTATAACCAAAGATTGAAATATTTATCAGTTTTTTTTACGTAGCACCTAAAATTGGCATAAATCTTACATTTATTAAGCAAAACGTTGAGCATCATTCTACTTTTGCAATAATGGATTTTTCTGATGAACTGGTACAGTGGTATCAAATAAACAAGCGCGATCTGCCCTGGCGCAATACTACCGACGCGTATATTATATGGCTCTCTGAAATTATTTTACAACAAACCAGAGTAGAGCAGGGGCTACCGTATTTTTACCGTTTTGCCGAGAAATATCCGGATGTGCGCAGCTTTGCCGCCGCTGATGAGCAAGATATTTTAAAATTATGGCAGGGATTGGGCTATTATTCGCGGGGGCGCAACATGCTTAAAACCGCCCGTTTGGTTAATGAACAGTATAACGGCAAATTCCCGCAGCAATATGATCAGTTAATAAAACTGACGGGTATTGGCGAATACACGGCTTCGGCTATCTCTTCATTTTCAACAAACGAGCCCAAGGCTGTGGTTGACGGCAATGTTTACCGGGTACTTGCACGATATTTTGGGATTGATGAGCCGATAAACAGCACAAAGGGGAAAAAAATATTCCAGGAAACCGCGAATGAACTGCTTAATAAACAACATCCCGGCTTACATAACCAGGCTATGATGGAGTTTGGTGCCATGCTATGCAAGCCGAAAAACCCGGCCTGCGGTATATGCCCGGTAAAAACCGGATGCTTTGCTTTTATTAATAATGCTACTACAACTTTACCTGTAAAACTTAATAAAGTTAAATCGCGCGAACGATTCTTTAACTATTTGTTAATAACAAATAACGACAAATTATTAATTAACAAGCGCCACGAAAAAGACATTTGGGCAAATATGTATGATCTGCCATTAATTGAAACATCTTTTTTAGTACCGGAAAATGAGTTGGGGCAACTGCCTCAACTCATAGATCTATTCGGAGAAAATAGTCAAATAAGCGCTATTACACCTGTTTACAAACATATTTTAACCCATCAGCGCCTGCACGTCCGGTTCATTACTTTGCAGCCTGAATATATTAAGCCAATAGAAAGCCGATTTTTTGCTGATATAGAAACGATACAAAAATTGCCATTACCAAAAATCATTTTTATATTTATAAAAAAAAATTTTAATTTGTAAATAATTTGTTTTCAATTTAAACTATGTCTGGTATAAATAAAGTGATTCTTGTAGGGCATGTAGGTAAAGATCCTGAGGTACGCTACCTGGAAGGAGGGGTTTCTGTCACAAGTTTTCCGTTAGCTACTTCTGAAACATTTAATAAGGATGGGCGCAAGGTAGAGCAAACCGAATGGCACAACATAGTAATGTGGCGAGGCCTCGCCGATGTTGCTGTTAGATTTCTGCAAAAAGGCAAGCTTGTTTATATTGAAGGTAAATTAAGAACACGATCATTTGAGGATAAAGAGGGTATTAAGAAATACACCACCGAAATAGTGGCTGAAAACTTTACACTGTTGGGCCGCAAAAGCGATTTTGAAGCGGATAATATCCCGAAAGAAGAAAGCCTGGATGATATAATATAAATATTGAACCAATAGTAAATCTTTATAACAAGCCTTCCTGTTAATTCAGGAGGGCTTTATTTTTATTACCTGTTCAGATTTATTCTATTTTTACACTTAAATATTACCGTTATTAATTTTACGTTAAATTAGCCGGATGCAAGTCTGCAATGCTTTATAACCTGTACCTGTAATTATTAGTATATGTTTAGTTTGATGAAGAAGTTATTACTGCTGTTTGTTGTTAGTGTTTTATCTGTTGCATCAGTAAGTGCCCAAAATGTTGATAGAAGCAAATTTATCAGCGATAGCCTGCAAAACTATATTATCCGCGCCATGACCAACTGGCGCATACCCGGAGCAGCGGTTTGCATTGTGAAAGATGGCAAAGTGGTTTGGATGAAAGGTTATGGCGTTAAGGAACTTGGCCTGAATGATAAGGTAGATGAAAACACGCTGTTTATGATCGGCAGCAATACCAAAGCTTTTACTGCAACCGCATTGGCCATGCTGCAGGCGCAAGGTAAACTTTCATTAGATGATAAAATAACTAAATATATACCCACATTTAAGCTGGATAATAAACCCGCCGGTGATATGACAACCGTGCGCGATCTTTTATGCCACCGTATTGGTTTTGAAACCTTCCAGGGTGATTTTACCTTTTATAACACCAATCTTACCCGTAAGGAGATAATTGACAAGATGAGCCTGGTAAAAGCTACCTATCCATTCAGGGCCAAATGGGGATATACTAATTCGGCTTTTCTAACTGCAGGCGAGGTGATCACCCCGGTTACCGGCAGATCATGGGAATCATATATAAAGGATTATATTTTTGCACCACTGGGCATGGGCAATACCCTGGCTTTGAGCAAAAATATGCCCACCGCCTTAAACCGCACAGTGCCGCACACTATTGTTGATGGCAGGTTAACCGCTATTCCGTACGATCAGATAGACGGCCTGGCTCCGGCGGGCAGCATTAGCTCAACAATTAATGATTTAAGCAAATGGGTGCTTTGCTTGCTAAACAACGGCAAAGTTGGCAACAGGCAGGTGATCCCATGGGCGGCAATACAGGCAACCCGTGAACCGCAGGATATTGTTAAAAGCGTTCACCATTTAAATGGTGAGGATAACTATGAACTTTACGGATTGGGCTGGTTTTTACAGGATTATTCGGGCCATCGTATAGTTATGCATGATGGTGGTGTTGGCGGCTATGTAACGTCGGTAACACTGGTTCCTCAAGATCATTTGGGTATAATTATATTAACCAATACCGATCAGAACGAATTGTATGATGCCTTGCGCTGGGAAATTATGGATGCCTATTTTAAATTGCCCTACCAAAATTACAGTGAAACCTATTTGAATAAGTTTAAAGCATATGAAGAAATCGCAATGCAGGAAGATAGAAAGCTAAAAGATTCAGTGGCTATGAACCGCCCGCCTGCATTACCTGTTAGCGCTTATACCGGCAAATACTTTAACGAGCTATACGGAAACATGACTGTCACCCCCGGTGCAAACAACGACCTTGAAATGCGCTTTGAGCATCATATCAGAATGTATGCGCACTTACAACCTTTAGGCGGTAATCGTTTTTATGTGGTATTCTCTGATCCGGAATTAGGCAAGGCTGTTTTTCCGTTTACCGTGAAAAATGGAGCTGTTACCAGTGTAAGGGTTAAGGTCGACGATGAGGTGGAGCGTAATCCGTATGATTTTAGGAAGATACAGTAAAATATAAATCCAGCATCATTGCGAGGTACGAAGCAATCTCTAAACTATACAGAGGATATTGAGTGTAGATTTATCACATGGTATTGCTCATAGCCGTTATGGCCTATTTCTTTTGTCTTGATAGGAGACTATATACTTGTTAGAACACAGCGGTCTAATTAAACGCAATAATAAGTTCTATCCCGGTAAGTACCAGTATCGACAGAAAAACACCACCGAATATAATTGCAGCCTTTTTCAATTTCTTTCTATCCTTGGTTCTCCACCATGATGTTAATTTTAATGTAACAAACGCCATACCCGGAATGATTATAAGAACTTTTATAATTGTTATGATTATAAAAATGGTGTTTTTCATGCCTAATTACTTTTTAATAAGTCATATAATTAGATTACCTGATTACCATTTTCTCCAGTGCTTCAATCCAAAGCGGAGAATCATTAAGGCTTTCTACCAATTGTACATGCTCCCCGCCTAAGGCTTTAAATTCTGCGCCGTATTCTTCAGTTACTTCATAAACTGTTTCCAGGCAGTCGGCAACAAAAGCCGGGCAAAGCACCAGTAAGCGTTTTTTGCCTTCGTTAGCTAATTTTGCTACAACCTCGCTGGTATAAGGCTGTACCCAAGGGTCGCTGCCTAAGCGGGATTGAAAACAAATGGTATATTTTTCTTTCGGGATATTCAGTTTCTTGGCAATAAGCTGCGCAGTATGATGTGATTGTGCCGAATAACAGAATTTGTTGGTATCGTTCAAAGTTTGGCAGCAATCATTCACTTTAAGGCAATAGCTGTGTGTATGGTCGGATTTTATTAGCTGCCTTTGTGGTAAGCCGTGAAAGCTGAACAGAATGTGGTCATAAGTTTCAGGCTGATATTTTTGCGCGTTAGCTGCAAAGGTTTCGATCATCAGTTCATTATCATGGAATGAATTGGTGAAAGATATGTTTGGCGAAGTGGGCCATTGGGCAACCAAACCCATAACCTTTTCATAAACAGAACCTGTACTGGCCGAAGCATATTGCGGAAACATCGGTATCACCTGGATATCCTGCACCAAAGCGTCTTTAAGTCTGCTTAATGCTGACTCTATCGACGGGCTTTGGTAGCGCATGGCCAGTTCAACCTGGTAATGATTGCCTAAGCGCTCCTGTAATAATTGCTGTTGTAATTTACTATAGTGCAAAAGCGGCGACCCGGTTTTTTCATCCCAGATCTTTTGGTATAATTTGGCAGATTTTGGTCCGCGTGTAGGTACGATCAGGCCCTTAACCAGCATAGTACGTAGAACAGGGTTAACGTCAATAACCCGCGGGTCCATTAAAAATTCGTTAAGGTACTTGCGTACATCCGCTGTCGACGGACTATCAGGCGTACCTAAATTAACCAGTAAAACTCCCTTTTTGCTCATAATGAATGGCAAAAGTAATAAATAACCCCCCAACCCCCTAAAGGAATAACCCCCCAACCCCCCTAAAGGGGACGTTTTTTACGAATTTATGAGAATATATTTTTCAAATGGAATTACTAACTCCCCCTTTAGGGGGCAGGGGGGCTTTTATAAAGATTCCACCACGGCGTTTGTGGTGAATCATGATGCTCATAGTGATAGCCAAAAAAGTAACATGATAGAAAAGCCACTACATGGTTTCGTGCCTGGCTGCGCGATTGATATTTATTATCATGTTCGCCTTTATGCGGCAGGTAGGTGCCGAAATAAAATAGCTGTAAGGTGCTTAACAGCGAAGGCACTACCCAAAACAATAATAGATTGGCTTGCGGTATCCAAAGCTTTAAAACATTAAAAAGTATCGCCATGATCACTATTTGCCATATTGATAAATAGTTGCGGATAAACCTGATATACCACTGTATAAAATTGCCCTCGTGATAATCCGGATCATCGGCCGTATGAACGTGGCTATGATGCAAATGGTGTTTGGTGTACAATTGCGGATACCAAAATGAGGCATATAGCAGGGTGCAGGTATACCCGACTAAATTATTTGCTATCCGGTTTGATGAAACTGTACCATGCATAGCATCATGTGCTGTTATGAACAACCCGGTATACAAATGCATCTGCACTAAAATAAAAAGATAGAGTAAAGGATTGGCAAAGTTTACCGGCCACTGCATTAACAAAACGATTGATGTTGCCCAGCAGCCAATGACAAGCAGTGCAACTAATAAACCGATGTTTGAGGGCTTTTGCATGATATGCAGAGTGCAATAATTATGCTATAAAATCTCGTTCGCTCCCCCTTTAGGGGGCTGGGGGGTTAAAACTTCTCCAGTTCAGCCTTTACTTCCTGCATAAGCCACATTGGGGTTGATGTTGCGCCGGCTATGCCAACTGTATCACCCGGTGCAAATAAGTTTTTGTCCAATTCGCTGCTCGATGAAATGAAGTAAGTATTAGGATTGTTCTTTAAACAAACTTCGTATAACACCTTGCCATTTGATGATTTACGGCCCGATACAAATACAATTTTATCAAATTTGGCTACAAACTTTGGCAGGTCCTTATCCCTGTTTGATACCTGGCGACAAATGGTATCATTCGCTTTCAGGTTATACCCACGTGCCAACAATTCATCTTTTACACTATAAAACTTTGCCATGCTTTTAGTAGTCTGGCTGTATAGGGTGATATTTTGTGGCAAGTCTACATTATCCAGTTCGGCAATATCCTGAAAAACCAGGGCTTCGTTATTGGTTTGGCCCTGTAAGCCAATCACTTCGGCATGGCCATGTTTACCAAATATTAAGATGCGTTCGTTGGAGTCGTGAGAGTTTTTGATCCTGTTCTGCAGCTTTAAAACTACGGGGCATGAAGCATCAATCAGCGTAATATTATTTTCTAAAGCAGTTCGGTAAGTATCGGGAGCCTCGCCATGTGCACGGATGAGCACTTTTTCGTCATGCAGATTTTTGAGATAATCATGCTCGATAATGCGCAGCCCTTTTGCTTTCAGGCGTTCTACCTCTTCGTCATTATGCACAATATCGCCCAGGCAATATAGGTAACCATCTTCGGCCAGTATTTCTTCGGCCATATCAATAGCATAAACCACCCCAAAGCAAAAGCCCGAATCCTGATCTATAGTAACCTGCAGATTATACTCTCCCATTGTGTTGCAAATTTACAGTAAAAAATTATTAAATGAACATCCGTAGAGGCGCAATACTTTGCGGTCTCTATTTGCCATTCAGGAGACGCAAGCTGTTGCATCTCTACGCGTTTTAATATTAGACACAAAGTATTGTGTCTCTACAGGATATTCAAAATAGCAAAAAACACAAATTGCGTAAGCAATAATACAGGTGCTACTATACTTTGTTTTTTGAAATTGAATTTTTCGAACACTAAAAGCATCATACAACTCATTAAAAACCAGCCTGCATAGTTTTTTAAGGGGATAATATTATTTATCCAGTCCCAGTAATCAAATTTTATGGCTACGGGCTCTATCAGTAGATCCAGTAATACTAATATGATCGAGCCAATTATTACGCGGATAAAAATACTCCTGATCCGTATGCGCTGCATTAAAACACCTGATGAATAGATCAACAACAACCAGTTAATGCCGATAATTAACGGTATCTGATCAAACTTTAAGCCTAAAGCTTTTCCATACGTATAATTGCCAAATATCCAGTGTTTATGTATGCCTATCCATTCGGCACAATAGCCTGTAATAAAAATGATGAGCGCAAATAACAAAAAACAACTGTTTAATAACGGTTCATAGCTAATGATGATAACTAAAAACATTAACAAAATATGCCAGGGAACAATTTGCAAAAAAACAGGCCGTGTGGCAGGGATAGCCAGTCCAGTAATTCCCACTAAATGAAAGAGAATAATTATTGAGATCAGTATTATTTGTTTGCTTTTGGAGGATTGATCAGGTTTCAAATTCTGCGGCCCTTCCATACCGTTGTTTTGGTTAGGTATTTTTGTATTGCGAGGAAGGCAATGAGCATCAGGTTTAGCATTTGTACCGGATGCAGCAGCACATTGAGCCAGGCATTCTGACTTGCTGACAACGAGATCATGATACGGGTGAGAACGATAAGCCCGGTCATAAATAATATCAGATGAAAATTTAACGTCATGATCACGATCATCGGTCCGCCGATAAGCACTACCAGATAAACCAGCAACCACATAACGCTGTAATTAAATGCCGCCAGAAAGTTTTTGCTAAAGCCATTCACTGCATCGGTATAGCCCTTATACATGCGGCAGCTTATCATGCCGTTGGCCAGCAAAGCCTCGCCATTGTAGCCTGCTGATTTTACCATTTTCATGATCTCTACATCTTCAACCACCCGGTCTTTGGCTTGTTTATGCCATTGTTGCTGTTGGTAGATCTCGGCATCAAACAGCATGAATTGCCCGCTTGCTGCCGCAACCGAACTGTTTTTTACCAGGTAGATAAGGCGTAGCGGCAGTAAATTCAACAATATATAATGCATTATGGGCACTACTGATCTTTCACCCAAAGTATCCATTTGCTGGTTAGTGAACAGGCTCAACAGTCCAAGCCTGAACAAATGCATACGGTGTACGGCGCTATTCAGCAAACCATTGTAAACCTGTTCATCAGCATCTAAAAACAAAAAATAATCACCTTTTGCCTGTTTAGCCAACTGATGGCAGGCATAATTTTTACCCAGCCAATCGTAAGGTAATTTTTTACCTTTTATTACCCGGAAACGAGGATGTTTAGCTGCAAATTCAGTACAAATCTGATAGGTATTGTCTGTTGAATCATCATCCAAAATAATTACTTCATAATATTCATAATCCTGCTGATGTATTGATTCAAGCAAGATTAAAATATTATCCTCCTCATTACGCACCGGTATTAAAACAGATACCAGCTGATTATAAGATTTTTTAACATGCGGCAACTTAGGGTTCGATATAAAATTAAACAGCGATACCGTAAAGCGCAGCACAATAAAAAAGAAGGTTATAAATATGGCTATTATCACTGTTCTATATCTATTTCGGTTTGTAGCTTTTTCGAGGCACTGTAATATTGCTGATAAGCGCTTTGTAATTCATCAATTGATTTATCGGCAAAACTTTCGTTCATATTTTCTAAATAAACGGTTGCTGTCGGCTTTTTATGTTTAAAGTATTGAATAAATGCTGCCGCAAATATTAATTGAAATTTCCCCTGCGCCTGTTTTATAATCCTTGATACACCATTCTCAAAATGCACCTCATTTACAAAGTTTGAATATAGCTTTCCCTGCGGATATATAAGCACCAGATTTTTAGGATCATTTAATAATTCTGATGCATAATTCAGAGATTTGAGCATATCTCTTGAGCTTTTATCGACAGAAAATGCGCCTGCATATCTTAAAAACACTTGTTCCAGGCTTGTCTCTTCCAGTATCATCACATGAAAGTTTTTCTTCAGCAGGTTACTGTTGACATGATATAGAATTAGCGTATCCCAAAAACTGTAATGATTAGCTATTAAAAGAACTGATTTATTCGTATCAGTTTCAATGGTGTTAAATAATATCTCATGAAACTGCTTGCCAAGCAACCATTTTACATACTGATGCATGGTCCAAAAAATAATGCTGTTCTTTTTTGGGTAGATCATAACAAATTAAAAACTGATATGCTCTGCAATAGTTTGGGTTGCGCCGGTATGCTCCTGTACGTATTGCTTTATTTTTTTGCTGATAGCATTATACCGTTCCTCATCTTCAGCTAAATAAGCAACTGTGCTTTTTAGTTCGGCTTCATTACTTATGCTGAATCCTGTTTGCTGGTCTACCAGGTCTTTAGCTTCTTTAAATTTAGTATAATTCGGCCCGAAAATAACAGGCAGTCCAAAAGCGGCTGCTTCAAGCGTATTATGTATACCTGCACCAAAGCCGCCACCTATATAAGCTATATTCCCATATTGATATAAAGATGAAAGCATACCAACATTATCAATAATTATAGTTTGGTGAGTGAGTTGTGAGTTGTGGGTTGTGAGTTGTGAGTGTTTGATGTATGAGCCTTGCGGCAATATCTCCGTAAGTTTTTTAATCTTTTCTTCAGTTATCTCATGCGGGGCTATGATGAATTTCCAATCCGTGTAATCGTTAACCAGGGTTGCTATCAGTTTTTCATCATCGGGCCAGGTGCTGCCGGCAATAAATGTTTTGTGGCCGTTTTTAAATTCACTAATAATGGGTAGAGATTTAGGATTTTGTGCATTTTCCCACACCCTGTCGAACCGGGTATCGCCGCTTACTATAGCGTTATTTATCCCAATGTTTTGGAGAAGCTGCACTGATTGTTCATCCTGCACAAAAAAGCAGGTCACAAAACTTAGCATTTTACGGTGCAGGCCGCCGTACCATCTAAAGAAAATTTGCCCGGGCCTGAAAATACCTGAAACAATGTATAGCTGTATCTGCCGCTTATTTAGCTCATTAAAAAAGTGATACCAATATTCATACTTAGTAAATATGGCAAGTGTTGGTTGGATCGTATCAATAAAGTGCCGGGCATTAGCGGCGGTATCTAAAGGCAGGTAATAAACAGCATCGGCCAGTGGGGTGTTTTTTCTTATTTCATATCCTGAAGGTGAAAAAAAAGTAATGACTATTTTTTGGTCGGGATACTTCCTCCGGTAGTACTCTAAAACCGGCCTGCCTTGCTCAAATTCACCTAATGAAGCAAAATGGAACCATATACTTTGCTTAGTATCAATATATTTTGTATCTTTTCTCCCGGCAATCCAAAGTCGGGCTTTGGGGTTAAAAAAGGATGCAGCATACACTGCACAGAAGTATAGTTGTAAAGCTATATTATATACTAGTAGCATTAAATAGAATGTTTATCTTCGTCGGAGTAAAAGTAATAACAATAAATTACATTAATTATTTATGAGAATAGCTGTAGTTGGCACTGGATATGTGGGCCTGGTAACAGGTACCTGTTTAGCAGAAACCGGGAATCAGGTTATCTGCGTTGATATTAACGAGCAGAAAGTAAAGATGATGCAGGACGGGCAATTACCCATCTACGAGCCAGGTCTTGAAATACTTTTTAATCGTAATATAAATGAACAAAGGCTACAGTTCACCACCAATCTTGCAGAAGCAATAGCTGAAGCAAAGATCATATTCCTGGCATTGCCAACGCCTCCGGGTGGTGATGGTTCTGCCGATCTAAGCTATGTGCTTGGTGCAGCTAAAGACATAGCTAAACTTGTAAAGGATTATAAGGTTATTGTAACTAAGTCAACCGTGCCTGTAGGTACTGCCGATAAAGTGAAGGCGGTAATGCAAGCCAATACCAAAATTGACTGTGCGGTAGTTTCAAACCCGGAGTTTTTACGCGAAGGAGTAGCCGTTGAAGACTTTATGAAACCGGACAGGGTAGTGGTAGGTACTATGGATGAAAGAGCCCGTAAGCTAATGGCTGAATTATATGGCCCTTATGTTCGCCAGGGTAATCCTATTATATTTATGGATGAACGCTCATCTGAGCTTACAAAATATGCAGCTAACTCATTCCTGGCCACAAAAATTTCATTTATGAATGAAGTTGCCAATTTGTGCGAGCTTGTTGGAGCCGATGTGGATATGGTTAGGCGTGGTATAGGCGCTGATGATCGCATAGGTAAACGTTTCCTGTTCTCAGGAATAGGATACGGTGGCAGTTGTTTCCCTAAAGATGTGCAGGCACTGGCAAAATCAGCCGAAGAACATAAATACGACTTTAAGATCCTAAACTCGGTGATGGATGTTAACGAGATACAAAAGAAAGTGCTGGTTGAAAAAATGCGTAAGTATTATAAAGATGGTTTAAAAGGCAAAAAGTTTGCCTTGTGGGGATTAGCTTTTAAACCTGAAACTGATGATATTCGTGAGGCCCCCGCGTTATACATTATTGATGAACTGTTAAAAGACGGAGCATCAATTGTAGTATTTGATCCTGAAGGTATGCCAAATGTTAAAAAGCTATTAGGCGATAAGATCAGCTATGCACAAAACCGCTACGATGCCCTAAATGATGCCGATGCATTGCTGGTAATAACAGAGTGGCCGGTGTTCCGCACGCCTGACTTTGATTTTATGAAAGAAAAACTAAAGGCACCGGTTATTTTTGATGGGCGTAATTTATACGACCTGGAAAGAATGAAAGATTGCGGATTTTATTATAACAGTATAGGCAGAAAAGTAATAAACTAATGGCACAACGTAAAAGTGTATTAATAACCGGCGCAGCCGGTTTCCTTGGTTCGCATTTATGTGACAGGTTTATAAAAGAAGATTACAAGGTGATCGGTATGGATAACCTGATAACAGGAGATCTGCGCAATATTGAGCATTTATTTAAGCTTGAAAATTTCGAATTCTATCATCACGATGTTTCCAAATTTGTATATATACCGGGTGAATTGGATTATATATTACATTTTGCATCGCCGGCAAGCCCAATAGATTATCTTAAAATACCTATTCAAACTTTAAAGGTAGGCTCATTAGGTACGCATAACCTTTTGGGATTGGCACGTGCAAAAAATGCCAGGATGCTCATCGCTTCTACATCAGAAGTATACGGCGATCCTAATGTTAACCCGCAGCCCGAAGAATATTGGGGTAATGTTAACCCGGTAGGGCCAAGAGGTGTTTATGACGAGGCTAAACGTTTTCAGGAAGCTATAACAATGGCCTACCATACTTTCCACGGATTAGAAACCCGTATAGTAAGGATATTTAATACTTATGGCCCGCGTATGCGACTTAATGACGGGCGTGTATTACCTGCATTTATTGGCCAGGCCTTAAGAGGTGAGCCATTAACCATATTTGGTGATGGATCACAAACCCGGTCCTTTTGTTATGTAGATGATTTGGTAGAAGGTATATACCGCTTATTGCATAGCGATTATGCGCAACCTATGAACATCGGCAACCCGGATGAGATCACGATAAGGCAATTTGGCGAAGAGATCATCAAGCTTACAGGCACTGATCAAAAATTGATCAGTTTACCATTACCAACTGATGACCCTAAGCAGCGCAGGCCTGATATAACTAAGGCAAAAAGCATGCTTGGCTGGGAACCTAAGGTTTCAAGAAGCGAAGGTTTAAAGATCACTTACGAATACTTTAAATCTTTGCCTGAAAAAGAAATTCAGCATAAAGATTTTACCTATTATAATAAATAAGTTTCATGGCTAAAATATTAGTAACCGGCGGATTAGGTTTTATTGGCTCGCACACGGTTGTTGAATTAGTAAACGCGGGTTATGAACCGGTAATTGTCGATAACCTATCTAATTCTGATCCTAAAATATTAGATCAGCTTACCAAGATCATAGGGTTCACACCAGTTTTTCATCATATCGACCTGTGCGATGAGCAGGCAGTAAAAAAGCTGGCGCAAACTGAGCCTGATATTGAAGGCATTATTCACTTTGCTGCTTTTAAAGCCGTTGGTGAATCTGTTCGTTTACCATTAAAATATTATCGTAATAATTTTTTCTCGATGCTTAATTTACTGGATGCATATTATGGCAAGCCCTTAAATTTCGTATTCTCATCAAGCTGTACAGTATACGGCCAGCCTGATCATTTACCGGTAACAGAAGACGCGCCTGTAAAGGTTGCTCAATCACCATACGGAAATACCAAGCAAATAGCCGAGGAAATATTGCAGGATATGATCGCGTCGGGCAGTAACTACAAGGTAGTATCATTAAGATACTTTAACCCGGTAGGGGCACATGATTCGGCATTAATTGGCGAGCTTCCAATAGGCGTACCTCAAAACCTGGTGCCTTTTATAACACAAACAGCCATAGGTAAGCGCGAAAAACTAACTGTGTTTGGCAATAATTATAACACTCCAGATGGCAGTTGCGTACGTGATTATATTCATGTGGTTGATTTAGCCAAGGCGCATGTAGCTGCACTAAAATTAATGGAGCAGCAGGATTTTACCGGGTATGATGTATTTAACATTGGAACAGGCGAAGGCAGCACCGTATTGCAAATTATTCATGCTTTTGAGCGCACCACAGGTGTAAAACTGAAATATGAAATAGGCCCGCGCCGAAGCGGTGATGTAGAGCAGGTTTGGGGCGATGTAACTAAATCATCAAACAAGCTGCATTGGAAGGCAGAATTGAATGTTGATGACATGATGTTGTCTGCATGGGAATGGGAAAAGTATTTAACTGAAAACCCCTTAGGATAACAAATAGTAATGTTTAGTATTTTTAAAAAGAAAAAGGACCAAAAAAAAGATATAACCTTCAATTATGAATCAATCATGGTTGATATGCACTCACATGTGCTGCCAGGTATTGATGATGGTGCCAAAACTCCTGAGGAATCGATCATTCTGATAAAGAAAATGATGGAACTAGGCATCAAAAAAATTATTGCTACTCCACATATCATGGCTGATTTTTATAAAAATACGCCCGAGACAATTGGCAATGCCCTGGAGTTACTTAAAGCAGAACTAATAAAGGAAAATATTGATATTGTTGTAGAGGCCGCTGCTGAGCATTATTTTGATGAAACTTTTGAAGCGCGGATTGACAACCATAAGTTGATGACCATGGGCGATAATTATGCCCTTTTTGAGTTTTCATTCGTTAGCGCCCCGCCTAATTATCTTCCTGTTATACAAAAAATGAAGAAACTGGGCTATAAGCCCATACTTGCACACCCGGAAAGATATTCGTACATGAGCATTGAAAAGTATAAAATGCTGCATGATTGGGGCTGCAACTTGCAGTTAAATACCATATCGCTAACCGGGTATTACGGTAAAGAGGTTAAAGCACTTGCCGAAGCATTAGTAGATAATCAACTGATCGACTTTATATCAAGTGACATGCACCACCCAAGGCATGCAGCCGCGCTTGCTGATGCATTAAAAACTACTTATATAGAAAAGCTGCTGTTTGATTATCAGCTTAAGAATGTATTGCTGCAATAGAGAGGCAAGAGGTTAGAATCAAGAATCAGGATAAGATATTATCTTGACTCCTGATCCTACCCTCTTGACTCTTTTTACTATCTAGCTTCTCAACAAAAACCTACTCGTATCTTAAAGCCTCAACAGGATCAAGTTTCGATGCTTTTTTAGCAGGGTAAAACCCTGATAAAAGGCCAATACAGGTACAAACCACTAAAGCAATAAATATCCACGCCCAGGGTATAACAAAATGGCCATTGGTTAATAGTACAATGGCATTGCCACTTAACATACCTAAAATTATGCCTGCTGCGCCACCTATAAGGCATATAACAATAGCTTCAATTAAAAATTGCTTTCGTATAATGGCGGGTGTAGCGCCTATTGCTTTGCGTACTCCTATTTCACGGGTACGTTCGGTAACAGAAACCATCATAATGTTCATCAATCCAATAGCAGCGCCAATTAAGGTGATAACGCCTATAGCTATCCCACCAATGGTCATTCCGGTTAACTGGCCCGACAGTTGTTTTTGTATAGAATCACTGCGGTTAATTTCAAAATTATTTTCGTTGGTAACCCTAAGGTCGCGTACGTTCCTGAATAAAGAGGTCGCTTCGTCAATTGTGGGATTCAATGTTTCAGGGCTGTTAGCCATTACCGATATGGTAAACGAAGGGTTTGCAGTAGTATCTACCTGCTTTGCTTTAAGTATGGGTATAAGGCACGACCTGTCGCTGCTGTTTCCCATACCCTGGCCTTTGTAAGCAAAAACTCCGATTATTTTAAAGCGATTATCGCCAACAAAAATATCCTGGTTAATGGGATCGGCATTTTTGAAGAAACGCTTTTTTATTTCATCGCCAACAATAACCACACTTGTGGCATGGTCCAGTTCTGATGATGAAAAGTTGCGGCCCATAGCCAATTTGTAGCCGCTGGTAATTAAATAATTCTCATTTGTGCCCGAAAAATTAATGTTAGGATTGCTTTTCTGATTGCCATGTTTTACAACAGCGGTGCCCGATATATTAAGGTTGATAGTTACTACTGCCGGTAATTTAAATGTGTTTTTAAAACGTGTAGCTTGTTCATAGGTCACAGCCGGGTATTGCTTCCTGTGCCCACCATTACCGAAGCCAAAATCATCTCCGCGGTTTTCAATAGTGAATGAATTTGCTCCTAAGCCTGCAAATGCTTCATTGGTTTGTTCTTTAATGCCATCAATTGCGGTTAAAATACCAACCAGCGCCATAATACCTATTGCAATAATTAAGGCAGTAAGCGATGTACGCAGCCTGTTGCCGCTTATTGAGTTTAATGCTATTGCGATATTTTCTTTGTAGGTTGTTTTTACCGGCATGGTATAAAATTAAAAAAAATCCTGCTGCTATGACTTTGTAATACACCTGTTTGTTACAGCAAGGCGTTTTTATTATTTCACCTGCCATATAACAGCTCTAAAGATAAGTTAAGCACCCCATATTGCAGTTAACACAACAATTTTTGCTACCTTGCCTACTTCACCTATAAGTATAGTGACATTTCAGGATTTCAATTTTAACGAACATTTATTAGAAGGCGTTTTAAGTATGGGTTACACCAACCCTACTCCTATACAGGAAATGGCCATCCCGGCTATTTTAAAAGGCGACGACCTTATAGCCTGTGCGCAAACAGGAACCGGCAAAACGGGAGCATTTTTGTTGCCTGTTTTAAACATGATCAGCAATAATCATGAGGAAAAAACCAGCACGCTAATCTTAACGCCTACGCGTGAGCTTGCACAGCAAATAGATCAGCAGGTTGAAGGGCTTGCCTACTTTACTGGCATTAGCTCTATAGCAGTTTTTGGCGGTGGTGACGGGATTGTGTATGAGCAGCAACGCCGCGGGATACAAAACAACGTAAATATTATTATTGCCACACCGGGCAGATTGATAGCCCACCTTACCTCAGGCGTTTTAAAGCTGAACCATATTAAATATTTAATATTGGATGAAGCCGACCGCATGCTGGATATGGGCTTTCAGGATGATATTATGCGTATTATTAGTTACCTGCCAAAGCACAGGCAAACCATGTTGTTTTCGGCAACTATGCCGGGGCGCATCCGTAATATGGCCAAAACGGTTCTGCATAATCCACAGCAGATAAATATCGCCATATCACAGCCCGCTGTAGGTATTGATCAGCAGGTTTACCTTGTAAATGACCATCAAAAAACGCCTTTAATTCAATTACTTTTAAAAGATGGTGCCTATGTTAGCGCTATCATATTTGCCTCAACCAAGGATAAGGTGAAAGAAGTTTATAAGCAGTTAAAGGCTGTACATATTAAGGTGAACGCCTTTCACTCTGATCTGGAGCAAAATGAGCGGGAAGAGATCCTTTTAAAATTCAAAAACAGGCAACTGCCAGTGATTATTGGAACGGACGCGCTTTCGCGCGGGATTGATGTAGAAGGAATTGACCTGGTAATAAATTACGATGCACCATCAGACCCGGAAGATTATATCCACCGGATAGGCCGTACCGCACGGGCCGAAACTACCGGAACAGCCATTACTTTTATAAATGACCGCGATCAGCGCAAGCTAAAGTTGATTGAAGATATGATAGACAAGCAGATCAGGCGTGTGCCTTTACCTGAAGAGCTTGGCGATCCAACACTAATCAAACAAGCACCGCATAAGTCATACGGTGGTGGCAACAGGCGCAAGCCCAGTGGTACCCGGAAGAGATAATCCCCAAAAACTCTTGTCCAAAGAGTTACGAAGTTTTTAAAACTTCGTAACTCTGTTCAAAATTCTAATTACACTTGTTCCTGTAATTCAAATTCCGGCTCATCAGCACTTGGGCCATAACTGCCCGGTATAGGAATATTCAATAATCGTAAAAACACGCCTAATTGCGCTCTGTGGTGTATGGTTTGACTCAAGGCAGTCCGAACTATACCACCTTTGGTGCTTGATATGTAAATAGCGTCGCCATTACGCAACACCCATTTTTTTTCTAATACTTCTTCATTTGTTGCCGCCAGATGCGCCCTTCCATCGACTAAATTCTTTTCAAACAGAGCTAACAGATCAGCCGTATTATTTATTGTTTCGGGCTGATAATCTATTTTGGCAAAATCCAGTTCATCAGTAGTAATAGCCATAGTTATCCATGAGGGCAATTCGGCAATATGCGTAGCCAGCCGGCGAATGGTCATGCTTTTTTCATGTGGTTGCCAATCATATTTATCGTTAGGTACGCGTTCCAGCATTTTACGGGTGGTAATGGCTTCCTGGTCAAGTTCATTTAAAAATAGCTCGATAATTTTCATAGCTTTAATTGTTTAAGTTTTTTAATTACACAAATAAAACATGGGCTAATGACAACGGTATGTCAACAGGATTTTATTAGTATCAAGATTTCTTTTACCCGCATAGATCGATATCATTAAGCTATAAATGTTCGGACATTGCTCCGGCGGAGCAAAATGTTGGTAGCAAATTAAATGTAAAATGTTTAGCATGGTAGGTATGCAATATAGCGGGGTTACGTACCTACCACGATTCTTCATATTCATTAATTTTCTACCAACATATAGCCTCTATGAGGCTTTGGGCTTAAATAACGACATTGTCACATTTTAAATAAATATTTTCACCTAAGCAATCGTTTAGGGTAGTTGAAACGTATATAGTTATATGAAAAACATCAATCCTAAAGGCTTATTCCTTTTCTCGGCATTTGTGCTTTTATTTTTTAGCGCCTGCAGCCAGGGGCAATCCTCAAAAAAACTGGACGTAGGCAACCATGTCCCAGCTTTTATCCTCAATGATCAGGACGGTAAATCATTCAATATTAATGATTACATCGGTAAAAAAGTACTGGTAATATATTTTTATCCGAAAGATGAAAGCATGGTTTGTACCAAAGAAGCCTGTGCCTTTCGTGATAGTTTTGACGATTTTACTAAGGCCGGTGCAATGGTTATCGGTGTTAATGGCGGTACGGTCGCCAGTCATAAAGAGTTTCAGCAGCATTATAAATTGCCTTTTACTTTATTAAGTGATCCTGACAATAAAGTTTACAACCAGTTTGGTGTAAAAGGCAAAATGTTTTTTACCGGGCGAGAAACCTTTGTGATAGATTTGAAAGGAAACATAGTTTACACCCATGAGGCTATGCTTCAAGGCAAGGAGCATGCAGATGATGCCCTGCAATATGTTAAGGCGGCAAATGCAAAGCAATGATCAGTTTTCTGAAAGTTCTATTCACCCTGTTATTCGCTTGGATGTGTTACGTGGTAATTACAACCAGCCTTAGCAGCAACCTGTTTAGTCAATGGCATTTTTTAGGTGGTATACCCTGGATGCGTGCCACCCTGTGGGACTTTTATGCCAACGTAACCGTTATTTATGTATGGCTATGTTATAAGGAAAACAAAACGGCACTCAAAATTATTTGGTTAGTGTTATTGGTAACTTTGGGCAGCATAGCCAGTTGCGCTTATGTGCTTATCCAATTATTTAAATTAAAACCCGGCGAGGGGTTAAAAGAATTATTCAGTAAACAAAATGGAAATGCTTAATAATTTTTTATGGGCAACAGTAATTTATAGCGTTATTGCTTGTTGTACTATAATGGGCCTCGTTTGGGTGTGGTCTAACAAGATAAAAAATGCTGGTGTTGTTGATATTTTCTGGTCGTACAATTTTCCGGTGATAGCTATTATCCTGTTTATTTTTGCACCAGGTTTTGAAACCCGAAAGCTATTGCTGTGCGGCATGGTTGTGTTAGCCGGATTACGTTTGGGCACCCATTTAGCAATACGGGTTTTAAAACATTTGCACGAAGAAGAACCACGCTACAAGCAAATACGACAGGAATGGGGTGCTAATGCCGATAATAAAATGTTCTGGTTTTTTCAGATGCAGGCTATTTCAAATGTTTTGCTGGCTATTCCATTTTTCATTAGCGCAATGAATACCAGTATGATCATTTCGCCATTAGAATATGCCGGTGTTGCGCTATGGCTCATCAGTGTTTTTGGCGAAGCCATTGCCGATCAGCAACTGGTAAATTTTAAAAAGAATGCTGAAAATAAAGGCACGGTTTGCGATACCGGCTTGTGGTACTATTCGCGCCACCCCAATTATTTTTTTGAATGGTTGATGTGGGTATCCTATTTTGTATTCGCCTTGGCATCGCCTTATGGCTATTTGGCGATTATTAGTCCGGCGATTATTTTGTTCCTCTTGTTGAAAGTAACGGGTATTCCGACTACAGAACAGCAATCCCTTCGATCAAAAGGCGAAGCGTATAAAAAGTACCAGGCAAATACCAGTGTGTTTGTGCCCTGGTTTAAAACGGGGAAAGCAAAATAGAAAATTTCACCACTCGTCATTGCTTCGTGCCTTACAGCAATGACGAGTCTAAAAAAAACTTTAACTTTATTGTAAGGATTTACTCCAACTACCGTCTAAAACATAAAACTCAATATTTAAACACAAAACAAAATGAGTTCAGTTAAAATCATGACATTAGGCTGGCTGGCAGTCACCGCATTAGCATTAACAGCTTTTGCAAGCAAAAAACATAAATCAATTACCATTGATAATAATAAAGGATTTGCGGTTGTTGAACTTTTTACATCCGAGGGCTGTTCAAGCTGCCCGCCAGCGGATGCAGTAGTGGCAAAGATCCAAAAGGAAAGTAATGACAAGCCTGTTTATATACTAGCTTTCCACGTCGACTATTGGAACCGCTTGGGATGGAAGGACGTTTTCAGCGATGCGGCCTATTCGCACAGGCAAAGCCAGTATTCCGAATGGCTACATTTAAATGGAGTTTATACGCCACAAATAGTAGTGAATGGCAAAACCGAATTTGTAGGATCGGAAGAAGGCACGTTACGCAACACCATAAAAACGAATCTGCAAATACAAGCAGCCTCGCAAATAGCTTTAAGTGATATTAAGGTTGATGCAGGCAAAGTTAGTTTACGCTATCAGGCAGAAGGTAACACCCATAATACTATTTTACTGGTAGCTGTTGTGCAAAAGTCGGCACAAACAAAAGTTGAACGCGGAGAAAATGCCGGTCATACATTATCGCACGTTCAAATTGTACGCTCGCTACAAAGTGTTAATTTAAACAGTACCAGCGGCAATGAAACTATTTCGTTACCAAAGGGGTTTGATCCGAAAGGTGCTGAACTCATCGCCTTTTTGCAGAATACCGTAACCGGGGCTATTAGCGGCGCAACCAAAGCAGAATTTTAAGGCACTAACAACTCTTTATTAGTACATTACGTAATTAGTATAAAAAATTAATGAAAGCCATTAAAGAAAAACACTCCTTAGCCATGCGCTGGTGCCATTGGGTTAACTTCCCGATACTAACCATTATGATATGGAGCGGTATGCTGATCTATTGGGCTAATGACGAATATAAGATCACGCTGTTTGGGCATACTTATGTGCAGTTTTTCCCTGATTGGTATTATCATCTTTTACATATCCCTCAACGGCTGGCAGAGGGTATGGCATTTCACTTTTTGTTTATGTGGTTTTTTACCCTGAACGGTATATTTTACATTCTGTATACCATCATTTCAGGCGAATGGCGCGAACTGGTGCCTACCCGGCATTCGTTTAAAGAGGCCTTTTTGGTGGTGCTGCATGATTTGCACATCCGTAAAATGGCACCTCCGCAAAACAAATATAATGCCGCCCAGCGTATAGCCTATACCGCCATTATTGTGATGGGTATTGGCTCGGTAATTACCGGGTTGGCTATTTACAAACCTTCGCAATTTTATTACCTTACGTGGTTGTGTGGCGGTTATCACTTTGCTCGCATCATCCATTTTGCGCTTACATTGGGTTATGTGTTCTTTTTTTTAGTTCATGTGGTACAGGTGATATTAGCCGGATGGAATAATTTCAGATCGGTGATCTCAGGCTTCGAGATAGTTGATGAAAAGCCGGAACCAAGTATTCAAACTATGCCAAAAGATGAAACAGCCAGTTAAGAAAACTAAAAAACTTAAAAAGGAGTTAACGCTTAATCAAAAAATTAACAGGCGAAACTTTATCTCCTTTACCACCTTTGGCGTATTGGGAGTAACAGCTTATGGTGGCTGGCGCTGGCTTTATACTTCGCCTATTGAAGTAACCGGCATTACAGGTGGAGCCCGTAAACCGCTGCGACGCGCGCTTAACAAAACCGAATTATTTTTCAGGCGATTTTTTAGCAACAATAACCAGGTTCGCACCTATCCTAAATCAATGGCGGCTAAAAATGTTCGCCATAATTCAGACATTGGTGTCGATGGGAAATTTGATGTAGCCGCATGGCGCTTGCAGGTAAATAAAATTACGGGCGAAAAATTAGCCATCTCTATAGATGAGCTAAAAGCGTTGCCAAAAACTGAGATCATTTTTGATTTTAAATGTGTTGAAGGCTGGGACCAGATACAGCATTGGGCCGGGGTAAGGTTTATTGATTTTGTTGAACATTTTCAGCTGCATGACGAAACCAGGCTCGGCTATGTAGGTATGGAAACACCCGACAAAGGATATTACATAGGGCTTGATATGCCCAGCGCCATGCACCCACAAACCATTCTGGCTTATGAAATGAATGATAAGCCGCTGCCTTTAAATCATGGGCAACCTTTGCGGTTGATCATCCCGGTGAAGTACGGTATTAAAAACCTAAAACGCATTGGCAGCATCAGTTTTAGCAACCAGCGCCCCCGCGATTACTGGGCCGAGCAGGGTTATGATTATTATTCGGGGTTGTAGATATTAGTTAAAAGTTCGAAGTATAAAGTTAAAAGATTTCAGTGTGAGCTTTTTCATAAGCTTTATATGAAATTATTATTCCGGATTCTGTCCAATCCCTCATCAAAATTTCATATTAATATTTGCATATTGCGGTTAGATGCCTGCAGTTAAATTCCCGTTCCGGAAACAAATAGTGTATGCCTGCGGCATGATTGGTTGGAGCATCATGACCAATATTATTATTGTCATGCTGCCTTACTTTTACCTGCCGCCAAGTAATGCCGGATTAAAGCCGCTTATTCCGCAGTTAATGCTTTTTGGTGTGCTTAACATTATGTCGGTAATTGCGGCATCGGGCAGGTTTGTTGATGCTATTTTTGATCCTTTTATTGCCTCGCTAAGCGATAAAAGCAACAACCCAAAGGGCAGGCGTATCCCATTTATGAAATGGGCCATATTACCTGCGGTAGTTTTTTGCTGCCTCTCTTTTTGCCCGCTTACCAAAACCGAAAGCACACACAATGCCTTATGGCTTACTATTACGCTCATTTGTTTTTTTATGAGTGTCACTACTTATATTATTCCATACAATGCGTTATTGCCCGAGGTTACCAAAACGGCTGCCGAAAAGGTAAAGCTATCATCATTTCAACAAGTAGGCTTTGTGCTGGGGATGATAATTGCTGGTTTGGTTAACAATTATGCAGATTTGGTACAACGGTTTCTTGGAGTACATAACCGCGATTCGGCCGTGCAATATACTATATGGGGCTTATGTGTTTTTGCCGGATTGGTGATGATGGCTCCTGTCTTATTCATTAACGAAAAGAAATATTCATCGAGCAAACCATCGCATCTGCCGCTTTTGCCGGCTATTCGAAAAACGTTCAGCAACCGTAATTTTAAATATTACCTCATATCTGATTTTTCGTTTTATATGGCGCTGAGCATTATATCAAGCGGACTATTATTTTTTGTAACCGTGCTTTTGGGCTTGCCGGAATCAGAAGGTGGGCCATTACTGGGTGTAATGGTTATAGTATCGTTAATGTTTTACCCGCTTATTAATTATCTATCCAAAAAGATCGGTAAAAAACCTATTGTTCTGTTTTCATTTGGGCTGTTGAGCCTGGTATTTGTCGCTATTTATTTTTTAGGAAAATTCCCGATATCGGCCAATGCACAGATCTATATGCTGCTGATCGGTGCAAGTTTCCCGTTAGCTGCATTAGGTATATTACCTAATGCCATACTTGCCGAAATTGCTCAAGACGATGCCATAAAAACCAAAGAGAACCGCGAGGGCATGTTCTTTGCCGTAAAATACCTGTTTGTAAAGATGGGGCAAACACTGGGCATTGCCCTATTTGCATTCCTAACCGTTTATGGCAAAGATCCCGGCAATGATTATGGCTTGCGTTTAAATGGGATTTGCGGTTTTGTACTCTGCCTCTTGGCGCTACTATTCTTTACCGGGTTCAGAGAGCGGAGAAGAAAGTAGTAAGTGGTTAATTAGGTTGATTAGGTTAAAATCAACCCAATTACCAATTAACATTATTAGGCCTTGTATAAACCAACTGCATGGTATTGATATTGCGCATGGCGAAGGCGGCTTCGCAATAGCATAGGTAATAGTTCCATTTGCGGATGAAATGGTCATCAAACCCTAACGACCTCACTTTTGGCAGGTTTGCGTTAAACGCATCGAACCATAGTTTTAAAGTGGTGGCGTAATCCATGCCAATATCTTTCAGATCAACCATTGTTAGGTCGCCCGTGCGGTTCACAGCATTGTTTATAGCCCCCACAGAGGGCAATAATGAACCGGGGAATATATGTTTCTGGATCCAATCCACGCCTTTCCTCAGGCTCTCATAACGCGAATCAGGCGAGGTGATTACTTGCAGGGCTAAAATGCCGTTCTTTTTAAGCAGGTCGTTCACCTTTTTAAAGTACAGCTCCATATAATTAAAGCCTACCGCTTCCAGCATTTCAACAGATACGATCTTATCAAACTGACCCTCCATCTGGCGGTAATCCTTTATCAATATGCTCACGCGATCACTTAACCCTTCGGCCTCAACACGTTCAACAGCCATTTTATGCTGCTCTTCGCTTATAGTTAATGAGGTTACCCTGCAACCGTAGGTTTTAGCCATGTAAATGGCGTTGCCACCCCATCCGCTGCCAATTTCAAGCACATGGTCAGTTGGTTTTAAACGCAGCTGCCTGCACAAGCGCTCATATTTGGCAATTTGTGCTTCCTGTAAACTCAAACCGTCTTTATAAAAATAAGCGCTGGAGTAAGTCATTGTAGGATCAAGAAAACTGGCAAAGAAATCATTATTCAGATCGTAATGCGCTGAAATATTCTTCCGTGATCCCTCAACCGTATTTTCTCTTTTAAAATGGTAAAGTTTGTTGAACCATTTGAATAAATTGAGTGCTAAAGTTTGGGTATTACTACCCGATACACTGGGAGCATTCTCAATATTAATCAATATCCATTTAATTACATTGGTAATGTTATCGGTGTCCCATAAGCCATCAACATAGGCCTCGCCAAAACCAATATCGCCAAACAGAATAACACGTTTGTAGAATTCATTATCATTTATCACCATGCTTGCACTTATACTACCTTCGCCTGTGCCAAGTGTAAGTTGTTCGCCGCTGGGTAGGGTTAAATAAAGATTGCCCTTATCCATTTTCGACATTAGTTTTAAAACTACATCCTGGTAAAAACTACTTTTTTTAACGAGTGCAAGCGTATCAGACATGGTTAGATATTATTAATATTGCTATTTTAATGATATACGGAGAACGCGCGTATATAGGTTTTTTGTAAGTTACATAAATTGTTCAATACGGCCTATATACCTCGCGTTGCAAATCTTTATTGGCTTCCTTTTTATGATAGGGGATCTTTTTTAACCACAGCTTTACGGCCTGCCAATGGATTAGCCAGATTACTTGCAGGGTGATCAATGGGAAACTGAAAAAGTACCGTAACAAGTTAGCATCGGTAAGTGGCTTACGATCCCCGCTTAGGGTACTGATGAAAAAGCGCTTGCCTTGCTTATCGTAATCATCAATCTTAACCTGTAATTTTTCGCCGGGTATATGGAGGTCGAAATCAAAATTGGTGTCCATATCAGTAAAAGGCGACACATAAAAATACTTGGTGGTATTTAGCTTGAACTGGCCGGCGTGTTTGGTATCTGTGCCTAAAAAATAGGGCTTCATTTCACGGAAAGTATTGCAAACCTCAACTACGGAACACACGGGCTGATCTTGCTCATCATAACAGAAGTAGAATGATACCGGGTTAAATTGATAACCGATGGTGCATAAATTGGTAAGTACCATTATGCGCCCGTTGCCAATATTTACCCCATTACTTTGCAAATAATCTGTTATATGCTCGCGGATATTTTTTGAATTATCGGGCTTTTCTCTCGGCAATTGTAAATGGTCCTTATCCCTGAAGTTAAACAAGTTGACCCGGTTTCGGCTCATGAATTTGAGGCGTTTGGCAAGGCTATCAATTTCATCCAGATCAAGGTAAAACATGAATACATTGTAGTAAAACAGATGGGTTTTAGGTGCCAACCTATGGTGCATTACCTTAGCCTTATACAAACAGGAATTGATTGTTGCCCTCGTCATAGTTCAATATAGGGATTAAAAAGGTGTCTGGATCAATATCCGCTCATCATACACTGGCTTTCCCAGTAATTGCGAGCATAAATTTACGGCACTGGTAAAAGCATCCTCATGAAAGCCATAGTTAAAATAGCTGCCGCAAAAATATACCGGGCCATTCTCGTTCAGCTTATGTAACTCCTTTTGGGCGTTTATAGCCGGAACATCAAATAGTGGATGGTGGTAATCAATTTCACGAATGATCTTTTTAGGATTGATATTATCATGCGGGTTGATGGACACAAAATAGTTCTTTTTGTCTGATACCTGCTGCAGCCTGTTCATCCAGTAAATGGTGGTGGGTATTAGTTTGCCGTTTTGCATTTGTATGCTGTAGTTCCAGCTGCTCCAGGCCAGTTTTGTTTTAGGCATAATGCTTTCGTCGGTATGCAATACGGCTTTGTTGTATTGATATTTAAAGGTCGAGAGCAAACGTTGTTCGTCAATTGTAGGTTCAGCTAATAAGGCTAATGCTTCATCGCCATGTGTGGCTATGATCACCCTGTCAAAAGTTTCCTGCGAGCCATCCGAAGCATGCACGGTTACTTTACCATCATCGCCACGTACAACTTTAATCGCTTTGCGACTTAAATGAATCCGATCTTTAAATGGTTTGATCAATATTTCCCGATAGGATTGGCTGCCTTTGTCCAATGTATACCACTGATGTTGGGTATCCAGCCCTAAAAACCCGTGATTCTGGAAGAAATGGATTAATGTTACCACCGGGAAATCCAGCATCTGTTCCATCGGGGTCGACCATACTGCCGAACTCATGGGCACCAGGTATTTCCATAGCATATCATCGCCATAGCCAAACTCCTTAATATATTCACCTATAGAATAGTTGGCATATTTAGGGTCATCAACAATCTTAACACTTTCTTTATTGAAGCGCCCTATCTGCATCAGCATTTTTAGGTATGATGGACTGAAGATGTTTTTGCGCTGCGCAAACAGATGGTTCAAACTCGATCCGCTGTATTCTAATTGAGTAGGCAAATGCTGCACGCTGAACGACATCTCGGTTTTCTTAACCGGGGCCTTCAACTCATCAAATAAGCGGCATAAATTAGGATAGGTTTTATAGTTGAAAACCATAAAGCCGGTATCAATATAAACAGGTTTTCCATCTTCGTCAACGGTTACGGTATTGGTATGGCCACCGATATAATCGTTCTGCTCGTAAAAAGTAAGATCATACTGTTGGTGCAAAAAGTGGCCGCAACCCATCCCGGCTATGCCTGTACCTATTATTGCTGTACGCTCTTGCCTCCGCCAGTTGGCGGAGGAATTATTATTGTTGTTCATTTGTATCTTTTACATTAACCGCCAGCTTATTCACTCCCCCTTTAGGGGATTGGGGGCTACGTTATTTAAAAATTGTAATACCGTATAAGTTGATAATTGTCCGCCGGGACCATCGAGGTTAAAATCAAAACCATGTGTTGCCCAGGGAAGCTGCAGCCAAAAATGTTTGATGCCATTTTGCTGTAGCTTTTCATTTAAACGCCTGCTGTGTTCGTAAGCAACCAGTACATCATTTTTTCCGTGAATGATAAGTGTTGGAGGCGATTGCCTGTCGACAAACTCAATAGGTGAACTGGCTACATAATTTTGCGGAACCTTCTCATAAGTTCCACCTAAATAATTAACCATTACTTTGCGCGAATCCATAATTAATGGATTGGAAGGAACGGAATATCCCCAAACCATATCGGCAGGGCCGTAAAAGTCAACAACGCCTTTTATTGATCTGTCATGCAAAGTGTAGGCAGCCAGCAACGCGATCTGCGCGCCTGCCGAACGGCCGAGCAAAACGAATTGATTTGTATCAATATGCAATTCATCGGCATGGGTGCGTAAATATTTCAGGGCGTTGGCAATGTCTTCTACAGGTGCCGGGTTATGCCATTTTGGTGCCATCCGATAATTGATAGAGGCTACATTATATCCCTTTGAGGCTAGATAGCTATTCAGTTCGGGCAGTTGTTGACTGTCGCCACTGCTCCATGAGCCACCGTGTACTACAATAACACAAGGGCGTTTTCCGATAATTTGTGAAGGATAATAATCGAGTTTTAAGGTTACATTAGGGTACGACACATAATCGACAGTACGGTAATTAACCTTAGCATTACTCCGAAACATTTTTGCCAGACTAAAAGGCTTACCATTATTACTGGTATTGGTAATACCAAAACTGGCATCAAAGTTTTTGTGCAAAGTATCAGCCACCATATAAGCCCTCGCAATTGGGGATAAAAACACTCCAAGGGCGATAATCCCTATAATAGTACCTACCAGCTGATATTTATTTACCCAGAAACCTGTTCCCAATAACAATAACGTAATACCGGCAAATACCCACGGATATTCTGTTACCACAACGGCCAGCAGCCACAAATAATAAGCCGGAGCCTTAAAAATGGAAAGTAATGAAATAAGAAAAATGAGGATGATAAGTATTAGTCGGATCATTTATTTGCTTGTTTTATGAAATAAATAATGACTTACCATCCATTCATTGCCTTTGTTGTAGTTCCAAAGTTCGGCACAAGCCAGATAAAATAAGCGCCAGTACACCCACCACTTTACAGCCTGATCCTTACCATAGGTTTCTTCAAACAAGGGAATTATCTGCGCCTTGTGTGCATCCATATTTTTTAGCCATGCCTCGGCTGTTTTGGCGTAATGTGTTCCGCTTACATGCCAGTGGTTTTCAACTATCAGGTCTTCATTAAAATAAAATACCAGGTCATCGCTGGGCATAATGCCGCCGGTAAAAAAATATTTACTCATCCAGTCGGTTTCGTCCTTTACCCAAAACAAATAAGCATACTCCTTATGCGTAAAAATGTGAATGAACAATTTACCATCAGGTTTTAAAAATGATGCGACTTTCTTCATCAACAGTTCATAATTACGCATATGTTCAAACATCTCGACAGAAACTACACGGTCAAACTGATCATCAATGGTGAACGTATTAATATCAGCGGTGATAACTGTCAGGTTTTTGATATGGCGCTCCTTAGCCTGCTCATCAATATAAATTTTTTGTGTACGGGAGTTTGATACCACCGTAAACGTACTTTTAGGATACATGGCCGACATAAAAAGCGATAGCGAACCCCAGCCGCATCCTAATTCCAACACGTTTTGTCCGCTCTCTAACTCAGCACGATGGCAGGTAAGCTCAAGCATATCCCTTTCTGAAATATCAATATCTGTAACCCCTGGCTTCCAGTATCCGCTTGAATATTTTAAATGCTTGCCCAGGCAGTACTGGTAAAATTCGGTTGGTAGTTCATAATGCTGTTGATTGGCATCTTCTGTATGTACAGCAATTGATGAAGCTTTGAGCAGAGAGATCAGTTCCATTAAATGTTCCTGCTGGGCTTCTACATTGCCTTTATTTTCATCATTTAAGCGCTTCTTTAATAACCTGCGGATGCCTTTGCGAAGGAAAAAGTCGGGTATTCTATCTTGTTCAATTAGTTTATCGTACCACATATAGGGTATAGGTTTTTTGTATGTGCTTTTAGAGGTATACGTTGTATAAGGCCAGCCGGATTTTTTGAAAATGAAAAAATGTTTCTAAATGCAGAAACTGCATAGTAAACCCCCACGAATAGAGATTGTTTCGTGCCGGGTAAATGACGATTAGAGAAAATATTATATTATTCTTCCTCTTTTTTAGGAAGGTTCTTCATATTGAAGCGAGGCTTGTAGGCTGGTTTTGGCACCACGTCTTCAGTTGGATCTGTTGATGTATCCTCAATTTTTTCTGTTGATGTTTGTTCGGCGGGTTGTTCAACATTAGCCGGAGTTGCCGGTTTGAACTTCGGCTTAAATCCTAGTTTGGGAGCAGGAGTAGCCTCGGGTTGATCCGTGGTTTTGTTTTCTTCAGGATTTCCAGCTACTTCTGGCTTAGGCATATTGGCTGCTTTAAATTTGGGCTTGAATCCTAGTTTAGGTGCAGAAGTAGCTTCAGGTTGATCTGTAATTTTGCTTTCTTCTGCAGCTTCAGTCGAAGCGGGTTTTGGTGCAGCAGCCTTAAATTTGGGTACAAAACCTAACTTTGGAGCAGGTGCATTGTTTTCAATCAGGCTTTCGGTTACGGTTTGTTCGGCTAATGGGTTATCTATCTTAACCTTTTCTGTTTTGGCCTCAATCGCTAATGGATATTCACGCCTTATCTTATTGAACCAGTATTTTTTGGTGTGATCGAAGCTCTTTTCGCCCATTTGATCATAATGAGTTTTAAATTCAGAAAATAACTCGGGCATTCCCTTTTGCAGGGCATCCAGATCAATTCTCTTCTTTTTAAAAAACTCCTCGAATATCATTTTGATTTGAAGATTTGGTAATTTGATGATTTGAATTTAATAATTTTAGAATTGCAAGGCATTTTCAAATTATCAGACCAACTCATTATCAAATTGGAATATCAGTATCCAGTTTTGTAAAGCGTATGCCTGTGGGCGTTTGTATCCAGTCCTCAAGTTCTTCTGCACTAGCATTTTTTAATCGTGGAAACCATTCGAGCGGGAAAGCCTGCTGTTTTCCATCAGCTTTTTCAACAAAAAGCAAGCCATCGGCAAATACTACCTTAACTTTTTTTTCCTGCTTACGCGATGTGAATAATGCCATGTTATCTTCTCTAGTTGTCATTGCGAGCGAAAGCGAAGCAACCTCGTCGCACGGTTTATGCAAGCGAAAAGATTGCTTCGTACCTCGCAATGACACTGGGTTTATTTACTCTGCCATATTATGATAAACCGCTTGCACGTCATCATCTTCCTCAAGCCTGTCAATCAGCTTCATAATATCGGTAACCTGTTCTTCGGTCACTTCATGGAATGATTGCGGTACACGCTCCAGCTTGGCCGATCTTACTTCTACACCTAATTCTTCCAAAGCCTTTTGCATTTTACCAAAGTCTTCAAAAGCAGTGTGGATCACTCCAATATCGTTTCCTTCTTCGTCAGCCTCAACAAATAGGTCTTCCAATCCGGCATCTATCAGTTCAAATTCCAGTTCCTCAAGGTCGCGTTCACCGGGGACAAATGTAAATACAGATTTACGGGTGAAGATAAAATCAAGCGAGCCGGTTTTACCCAACGAGCCACCATATTTAGTAAAATAACTGCGTACGTTTGCTACAGTACGGTTAATATTATCAGTAGCTGTTTCAACCAGTACGGCAACGCCATACGGTGCATATCCCTCGTACACTAATTCTTCGTAATCTTTTTCGTCACGGCTGGTTGCTCTTTTTATAGCAGCTTCAACCCTATCTTTAGGCATATTTACAGCCTTGGAGTTTTGCACGGCAGTCCTTAACCGCGAATTGGTATTCACATCACCACCACCAGCTTTTACCGCCATTACAATTTCCTTCCCTAAACGGGTAAACTGAACGGCCATTTTAGCCCAACGCTTAAATTTTCTTTCTTTACGGAATTCAAATGCTCTTCCCATAGTTCTTTTGTTTCATTGATACACAGCTCCTGTTAGCATTCATGTACCCTGTATATAATATTAGTTATAAATCTGTTCTAAATATTTTACAATATTAGCTTTCTATTTTTATTAAACAATCTTTTTCAGGTTGTTAAGCATGTCGGCGGTTAATGCGGCAAGGTCATATTCTATTTGCCAGCCCCAATCTTTTTGCGCGTAACTATCGTCAATTGATTTTGGCCAGCTATCTGCAATGGCTTGCCGTGGGTCATTATCGCTGTAACTTATCTCAAAATTGGGGATTATTTTTTTTATTTCGCCAGCTAATTGTGCCGGGGTAAAGCTAATGCCAGCCAGATTATAAGCCGAGCGGATACTCAATTTCTCCGCAGGTGCATCCATCAGTTGTAACGTTGCGCGGATTGCATCATCCATATACATCATGGGCAGGGCAGTGTTTTCAGCAAGAAAACTTTCATAACTGCCGGTTTTTAACGCTTCATGAAAAATGTGTACTGCGTAATCGGTTGTACCGCCGCCGGGTGATGATCGCCAGCCAATAAGCCCGGGATAGCGAATGCTTCTTACATCCAACCCATATTTTTCAAAATAATATTCGCACCAGCGTTCGCCGGCTAGTTTACTAAAGCCATAAACCGTATTAGGGTCCATAACACAATACTGCGGCGTATCATGAGCGGGAGAATGTGGCCCAAAAACAGCTATAGAACTTGGCCAAAAAACTTTGGCAACCTTAAACTCCACGGCAAAATCAAGCACGTGTATTAACCCGGTCATGTTTAGGTCCCAGGCTAATTTAGGTTTTTGTTCGCCTACAGCTGATAATATTGCTGCCAGCAAATAAACTTGGGTAGGTTGGTGTTTTTGAAATATTTGGTGCAGGTTGTCTTTATCCAACACATTCACAAATTCAAAAGGCCCTGTATCTTTAATAACGTCGGCCGCATCATTAATATCGGAGGCTATTACCTGTTCTGCGCCATGTATATTACGTAAAGCCGTAACCAATTCTGTCCCTATTTGGCCGTTTGCTCCAATTACTAATATCTTTTCACTCATGCATTTGCAGATTTGCTGCAAAGGTAAAAATTTGAGTGAAATCAATTATATTTTGAGGAAACAAACGTTGGATAATCCTTTTGCTCTCTTTCTGCGCAGTGGAGTAAGTCGGCGTGAGTAATCGTCGTTGTGTATTGGGGGTAATATCGCTTATGAGCACTCACCCGATCATCGCTAAGCCGCTCGATCACCCTCTCTTCGCTGCGCGGAAAGAGGGTGTAAGTAAAAGAGATTATATTACTAAAAATTAATTATAACAACGACCGCACCTATTGAAGACAGTAATCCCAAAAGGAAAAAAATTGTTGTATTTCGGCTGGCGCTAATAATGTCGGGTATGCGCCCTGAGCCTTTTAGCCCATTGTACTTTTTCCTGTTCCGGTATGATACGGCAAATAAAATAAGAGGGATCGTAAATAATAAATACTCCATGTAGGTATAAGTGACCGTTTTATAATGTTAAATTAATTGATTGCAACCGTAATAATTGCTTATTACGAAAGTTTGATAAATCCGGTTGCAAAAATTAAATAATTATATAAATAGCATGCATTGTTACAAGAATGTTACATTAATAATAATTTAAAGTCGGCTCTAAAACTAATAATAAGGCATTGAATTGCGGAATCTTATTTATTATACCAAATTGATAGAGCTTATGGTCTTATAAAATCCAAAAAAATCGCATCTTTGTATTTAGTTTAATATTTTATCAATTTAAAAAACAATGAAACCTCCGAAAGGAAGCTTCATTACAGAAAGAAAACAATTTAAAAAAATGAAAATCGCAGTAGTGGGTGCCACAGGATTGGTAGGCACCAAAATGTTGCAGGTTCTTGAAGAACGCAACTTCCCCGTAACAGAATTAATTCCGGTAGCTTCAGCTAAAAGTATAGGTAAAGAGATCACTTTTAAGGGTAAGCAGTACAAGATAGTTTCTGTAGAGGATGCGATAAAGCAGAAGCCAGATGTTGCTATATTTTCGGCAGGTGGAAGCACTTCATTAGAGCAAGCGCCATTATTTGCGGCAGCAGGCACAACTGTTATTGATAATTCATCAGCATGGCGTATGGACCCAACCAAAAAACTGGTTGTGCCCGAGGTTAATGCCAACGTGCTTACCGCCGAAGACAAGATCATTGCTAACCCTAACTGCTCAACCATACAAATGGTAGTAGCACTTAAACCATTGCATGATCGTTATAAAATTAAACGCGTAGTGGTATCAACCTACCAGTCGGTAACCGGCACAGGAGTTAAAGCTGTTGAACAATTATTTAATGAGCGTAAAGGTATCGATGGCCCTAAAGCGTATCCATACCAGATAGACCTTAATGTATTGCCTCATATTGATGTGTTTACAGCAAACGGTTATACTAAGGAAGAAATGAAAATGATACTGGAAACTCAAAAAATAATGGGTGACAACAGTATCAAAGTTACCGCAACTACGGTACGTATCCCGGTTATGGGCGGTCACTCTGAATCTGTAAATATTGAGTTTGCCGAAGATTTTGACTTGGCAGAAGTAAGAGAAATATTAGAGAAAGCTCCGGGTATTATAGTTACCGATGACGTAGCTAACCTTAAATACCCAATGCCGCTTGATGCACATGATAAAGACGAAGTATTTGTTGGCCGTATCCGCCGTGATGAGAGCCAGGCTAATACTTTAAACTGCTGGATAGTAGCTGACAACCTGCGCAAAGGCGCTGCTACAAACGCAGTACAAATTGCTGAGTATTTAGCTGCAAACCATTTGATTGGGCAGGCTGTAGAAGCGTAAGCAATTATTGATTTACTGAATTAATGATTTATTGAATAGGGATGGTCGAAAGATTATCCCTATTTTTTTTCGTTTCGTCTTTTCTCTGCTCTTAGAATAATAACCGCATATAGCGCAGTGAATATTACGCCTGATATTACCGCTTTGATGATAGCGTCGGCGTAGTTCTCTTTAAAAATATAGGTGTTTGATAAAAATATAAATACCGTATATATAAAATAAGCGATGATGAGTTTGCGGGCCATAGGCCAAATATAAAAACAAAAACATTCAAAAATTAAAAACCATATTTAAGGTTGCCTGAAATTATATCAATGTAGCGAGGTAGCGAGGGGTTTAAAACCCCTCGCTACATTGATATGGTTAATGACAAAATAGGGATTATCTTTACCGATGCCTAAAAAGAAAGCCCTCATTATTGGTGCCGGGATAGCCGGGATAGCTACAGCAATCCGCCTGGCAGTAAAAGGTTATACTGTTGAAGTATTTGAGGCAAATAGTTATGCCGGGGGTAAACTATCGGAGTTTGAAAAGGACGGCTTCAGGTTTGATGCCGGGCCAAGCCTGTTCACCATGCCGCAATATGTTGATGAACTGTTTAAACTGGCCGGCAAACAGCCGCGCGACTATTTCAACTACCAGAAACTAGACGTAACCTGCAATTACTTTTATGAAGATGGCAGCAGAATAATTGCTTATGCAGATGCTGATAAATTTGCTGATGAAGTATCAAAAGTAACGGGAGAAGCTACAGCTTCAATTAAAAAGTATGCAGAGAATAGCCAAAATATCTATAACATCACCAATCATGTTTTTTTAGAGCGATCACTGCATCAAATAAAAACTTATTTAAACTGGGATACGGTTAGGTCTATATTCCGCCTGCCACAGATAGACGCAATGCGCACCATGCATAAGGCAAATTCAACTTTTTTTAAGGATGAACGCATAGTGCAATTATTTGACCGCTATGCTACTTATAATGGTTCAAACCCTTATTCAGCTCCTGCAACGTTAAATGTTATTCCGCATATTGAGCAGCATTTTGGGGCTTATTTTCCTGATAAGGGAATGTATAGTATTGTTACCAGCATAGTAAAACTTGCGGAATCATTGGGCGTAAAGTTTCATTATAATTCGCCGGTTGAGGAAATAGTTTTGAATAAGTTAAAAGTTAAAGGTGTAAAGTTAAAAGAAGAATTAGTTGAAGGTGATATTGTAGTTTCAAACATGGACGTATGGTTCACATACCATAAACTACTGAAGGATCATCCTCGGCTTTATCCTAAAAAAATACTAAAACAGGAGCGCAGCAGTTCGGCGTTAATATTTTACTGGGGGATCAACAAGCAATTTTCAGGGCTTGATCTGCATAATATATTTTTTAGTGCAGATTATAAGGCTGAATTCCATCACATATGGCAGCAAAAAAATATTTATCACGATCCTACTGTTTATTTAAATATCAGCTCTAAATTTAAAGCTGATGATGCACCGAAAGGCTGCGAAAACTGGTTTGTAATGATAAACGTGCCTGCAAATACAGGGCAGGATTGGGATAAATTAATCGCAGATGCCCGGTACAATATTCTCACAAAACTCAGTAAAAATTTAGGCGAGGATGTGAGCAAACTCATCATCAGCGAAAGCATCCTTGACCCGCAGGGAATTGAAAGCAAAACATCATCTTATCAAGGGTCTGTTTACGGTACAAGCTCCAATAATCAGTTTGCAGCTTTTTTACGGCATGCCAACAGATCATCCAAAATTAGCAACCTGTATTTTTGCGGCGGAAGCGTACATCCGGGCGGCGGTATACCGCTTTGTTTGTTATCTGCTAAAATAGTAAGTGAATGGATAGGATAGCGGCAATTAAAACGCCACATGAACCCTTATAGAAAACACGTTCACCGGCCCGCGATCGGCATTATAGGCAGGGTTGAGTATGAACTGGTAATCCGGTGTAATCCAGAATTTCTTTTGAAAAGCATTGATCTTGTAATATAACTCTGCTACCAATTCCGGACTGTAATTTAAGCGGCCATCGCCTATTATAAAGCCGTAACCACCATCTGCCAAATAATCTCTGTGTTCAGATGATAAACCGCTGCCAATAAAAGCTAAACCCAACTCATCATCATCACGGTGCCATGAGGTGCCTTTCAGTACACCGCCAAAACTTAATGAACGGTCTATCTCAGTAAAAAACCAGGTTTGTGTTTGTCCGTCATTATAACCGGCCCTGGCGAATATTCCAAAGTCTTTGCTCAGGTATTGGTCAGCGCTGATGCCAAAGCCATATTTGTGCCTGCCATAAGCCTGGGTGGTATCAACAACAGGAGCGGTTGGATTCTTAGCTATGGCCAGGTCATAGTTCCCGAATTTGCCATTATTTAAAAAGCCTAACACACGTACAGTACCTTTTTGGTCATTCAGGGTATAGTCGCGCTCATATTCAACGGTCTGCGTGTTAGCATGCAGTACTTTTGCATCCCATACCGATCCATTGGCGGTAGTAGTAACCATAGTAAGGGCAAAACGCAATTTCCAACCAGGTTCACCTAGTTCGGTATATAGTCCTAACACATATCCGCGGGTATTAGCCGGATAGTCCCATGCACCATTATCCATTAGCGCCCAGTTCATAAACTGTTCGCGTGGGTCATGACTAAATTGGTTATCATCAAAAAAATCGGCCATGCCAAATTTTCCGGCTGTTATGGTAAAATTGCGCTTGCTTTGTAAACCGGCAAGCTGGTTCTGGTCATCGGTAATGGTATCTTTTTCGTTACCCCATTCAAAGGTTTGCCTTAAATACAAACGGGCAATATATATAGCGGGCGCTGTGGTCCCTACCCTGAATGTTTCACCGTTAGGGAAGGCTGCAATGCCTGTGGTTTTACTCAAACCGCTTCCGCCAGATAATTCAGGATCAAAAACGACATCGGCACCTTTCCATAAGCGGGCATCGCCAAATAAAGTGCTGGTTATTGATGTTTGTGTTTCTGCTAGTGGAGATAAACTATTTAAGCCGGAATAAGGGGCGCTAAAGCCCGGTTTATCCTGGGTAATGGTAGTTTCCTGAAAATGAAAATTGAAGCGCTGCTGTTTAACGGTGTCTTGGGCAAAAGCACCCGTAAACAGTACTGAACTTAATATAATGGTAAAGATTATTCTCATATTAACAATTTAAACCATTGGTGTTTATAACCAATTTCAATCAATTATGTTGGCACGATGAGCCGTAAAAAGCAGGACCATTTATCCCGATTAATTTTTTTCAAAGTAAACCGTTAAAGCAATGCAATGGAATTGCAATTAATTTTTGCATTTGCTGCAAACCCCTTTAACAACAAGGTTCATTTCAGTAGCCGCGAAGTTATCAGGCAATGCAACCTCAGGAATCTTGCTGTTAGGCAGGCAAAAAGTTTCTTTACAGCTTATACAATAAAAGTGCACATGCAAGTCATGATGCTGGTTAGCATCACAGTCATCAGGGCATAAAGCATATTTGGGCGAACCTGTTCCATCATCAATAACGTGTATCAAACCCTTTTCAGCAAAGGTTTTTAAGGTACGGTATATAGTTATTCTGTCAGCTGTTTCAAGATTTTTCTCAATATCAGTTAAACTAATAGCAGAGCTTTGTTTTAATAATGAATCAAGAACCAATAAGCGCATTGCTGTTGGATTGATTTTTTTATCAGCCAGCTTTTGTTCAGTATCTATATTCATGATCTTTAATTCTTATTAAGAATTGCAAATGCTGCAAAAGTAACTTTTATGTGTAAACAAGTTGTTAAGTTATTATACCGTGTCAATTATTTAAGCAAAGCTAACATTTTTTTTAGACAAGTCTAAAAATAATGTTATTTACACTCAAGATAAAATTGCTGCAGGTATGTTACCATAAAGGCATGGCGCTGTTCTGCCAGTTTTTTACCGGTTGAAGTATTCATTTTATCTTTAAGGAGTAACAGTTTTTCGTAAAAATGATTAAGGCTCGGAGCGGTTGAGTTTTTATACTCTTCTTGGCTCATGCGCAGGTTAGGCTCAATTTCGGGGTTATAGATCTCGCGGCCTTTAAAGCCTCCGTAGTTAAAGGCACGTGCAATTCCAATGGCACCTATGGCATCAAGCCTGTCGGCATCCTGTACAATTTGCAATTCTTTGGATTGAAAAACCTGCTGGTCAAATCCTGATTTAAAAGAGATATGCCTTATAATTTGCTGTACATGGGTAATTACAGCTTCATCAATATTAATACTTCGTAAAAAATTACCGGCAGTTGCAGGGCCAATTTCTTCATCGCCACCATGAAACTTGCTGTCGGCTATATCATGCAATAGCGCGCCAAGTTCAACAGTAAGTATATCGCATTGTTCAGATTGGGCTATAAGTTTGGCGTTGATCCAAACCCGGTGTATATGCCACCAATCATGGCCGCCTTCTGCATTTTTGAGGGTATCGCGTACAAATTTTTTTGTGGTATCCACAATAGCGTCATGGTCCATAGTAAATATAATATCCGCAAAGATATTATTACTATTGTTAACCCACCCTTGCCATTTTTAATCTATCAACAGAGTTATCATTGATGAAGTCGGCAACATCATATTCCAGCACATCAGCTATCTGGAAAAGCCTTTCTATAGTTATTTTGGTATAACCCAATTCAATTTTACTGTAAGCATTCTGAGAGATATCCAATTTTGCTGCAAGATACTCTTGAGTATAGTTTCTGTGCTCTCTCTTATTTCTGATAGTGGCGGCTACGGCTTTTATCTTGAAATCCAATACGTCATTACTCATAACTGGTGCGTTTAACAGTATCTACGAGATAAATATTGACACGGATTTAAAAAAAGAATGATTTATGACAATGAAATATTAATTACCTATAATAAAGGTATTATTTCTTCATTTCGCTCTGTATGGCTCTTAAAAACTCATTAGGGTGCTGTGAGCCAATTATATAAACCAAACCATCGCGATCGGTTAGGTGGATGGCTTCTTTGCCGCCGGTGTAAAAGCGAATGGTGCCTTTTGTATGCAGATTATATACCGGGTTATTAAATAAATAGCGGCTGTATTCGCCTTTTTCGGCTTTAACAATGCTGTTCAGATCAATTTTTACCAGGCGGGTTGTCCACAAGCCATCGAGCATAATGCTTTTGTTCTGAATACGGGTTCTGAAATGCAGCAAAAAACCCATAATAATGGAGATGATGATAATTGCAAAGCCTACAACAACCAACAGATCGTTGCTTTTGGGTTCAATATCAGTAAAAAGATAGGCCGCAAAGCAAAACATAGCCATAACCAGGCGTATAGTAATGGGTATAAACTCCCTGCCTAGGTACTGCTTTTCAATAAATGCCGGTTTCTCGCTCATGGTAATTTATACAATTCGAATATAGTAACTTTTTTAGTGTTATCGTTTACTTTGTAAAGGTCGCTGAGCCGTTGTCCGCCGATCCACATTACATCGCCATTGCCGTTTACCAGTAAAGGTATTTTGCTTTTCTCATGTAGCGGTATCTTTTGCTGAATGAAAAAATCACTTAGCTTTTTACGGGTTTTCATCCCCAGCGGGTAAAAATAATCACTTTGCTGCCATGCCCGCAGGGTTAACGGATACACCAATAAAGCAGAATCAACAGAAACAGCCATTGGGTTATCCTTTATAATTAACGCGCTATCATCATGCAGCAAATTCAGCTTGTAGTTTCCGAAATTAACTTCCTTATCGCCCTCATTTATAACTACAGAATAAAGCTGACCTGAAGCTTTTGGAGTGATAATAAGTTTTTCACGGTCGAGTATCAATGTAAAACCGGTGCTTTCAAAAACTCTGCCTGAATGTTTATCTAACGAAGCGATCAGATCATCAATTGAGGTTTCATTAAAACCATATTCCTGTAATAGTTTAAACAGCAACAAGCGTTTGGGGTTCAATTCTTTTACCGCATTTATGGATAAATGAATTTCATCTTCATGCGTAATAAATAGTTCTTTTCTTAATTCAGCCAGTCGCAGCTCCAGCAATGTTTCCAGATTCCTGAAATGCTGCAGGTTATTTTCAAAGGTGCTTTCCAAAGCCGGGTTCAGCTCCTTTAGTTTAGGGATCACCTCATGCCTGATCTTATTACGTGCATATTTTGTTGAGGCATTTGAACTATCTTCAACGTAATTCAGATGGTTTTGCTGTATAATTGCTTGAATCTCATCTCTGCTTAAAAAAAGCAACGGGCGAACAAGACTGCCGTTTTTTGGCAAAATACCGTGTAACCCTGCAATCCCAGTTCCGCGGGTAAGGTTTAACAATATTGTCTCGATCGTATCGTTTTGGTGATGCGCAAGCGCAATAACATCATAGCCATGCTGCTGTTTTATCTGTTCAAACCATTGGTACCGGAGTTCGCGGGCAGCCATTTGAATAGATATTTTTTTTTCGGCACCGTAGGCAGATGTGTTAAAGTTAATGGTATGAAACTGCACACGGAGTTGCTGCGCCAGGTTATTGCAAAATTCCTGATCGGCAATGGCTTCATCGCCCCTTAACTGAAAATTACAGTGAGCAATGCTAAAATCAAATCCGGCGGCCTTTAACAGGTGCGCCATTACAACCGAGTCCATGCCACCGCTTACCGCAGCCAGTACTTTACTGCCGGGCGTAAACAAGGTATTTTGTTCAATAAAATCAGTAAATTTTTTAACCGGCAGCATTCATCAAAATTATTAATTTAATAACCCCAACAAAAAACTAATTTTGCCATTGTGAATAAATATGTCATAAGCTTTTTATTGTTACTGGTTACTGCCACTGCCTTTTGCCAAAAAAAATCAAAAGTAAACTTAATTTCATCGTCAAAAAGCGTGGATGATAAACGCAATGGTGTTGATTTAATTAAAGTTTACAATGGGGTATGGAAGCAGGACTATTCAATAATGCGGTCTGACAGCGCCTATTTTCACCCGGCTGCAAACTCATTTGAGGCTTTTGGGCATGTGAATATAAACCAGGGTGATACCCTTAATATCTACTCTGACAAGTTGAATTACGATGGTAATACCAAAATAGCCATTTTAACGGACAACGTTATTATGGTTGATAAGGATGCCACATTAACCACCAATCACTTTACTTACAACACTGCTACACGCATAGGCACTTATACCGATGGCGGTAAACTGGTAAATAAAACCAATACCCTTGTAAGCAAGAACGGCTATTATTTCTCGTTCTCACACGATGCCTATTTCAGGTATAATGTGGTAGGCACTACAAACGATGCGATGATCTATACGGATACCATGCGGTATAATTCGCAGTCGAAAATAAATTACTTTTATGGCCCTACCCGTATTTATGGCACTAAGGATAAGGATACGCTGCTTACCGAAAATGGCACTTATGATACCAAATCAGAACAGGCAAATTTCATAAAAAAGAACTTATATAAACAGGGCACCAAATCATTAGTAGGCGATACTTTGTTTTATGATAGGTTGCTGGGCTTTGGCCGGGCGGTTAAGCATGTTACGTTTAATGATAATGAACAGAAAGTAACCATAAAGGGCGGCTTGGGAACCTATTTCAAAAAGAATGACCTGGCCATTGTTACCCGCGACCCTTATGTAATTATGGTTACTGAGGATAATAAAGACAGTACAAAAACAGACAGCCTAAAAAAGCCGATCATCAGCAAAAGCAAACAGGATTCCTTGAATAAAATAGCTGCCGGGCAAATAAAAAAAGGCGATATCGCTAAAAACAAACAGGTACAGCAAGGCATAGCCAGTTTGCAAGGTGCAAAAATGCCATCGCAGGCTAAAATTGATTCTTTGAGCGGGAAGCTAAAAATGCCTATGCTTGATTCTATCAACAAGAAGTCACCGAGTAAGGCCCGGATCGATTCAGCTCAAAAAATGATAGCGGCACAAAGCAAGAACATTGATAAGGCTACTCAAAATAAATTAAAAGCTGCGGGTAAGGGGTTATTGGCAGATACCAGTAAACTTAAACTCACGCTGCCTAAAGATACCAGCAAGGTTAAACACGATTCCGTTTATATGTCGGCTGATACAATAGAAACCCGCATTTTAACTTATAAAGAATTAGGCATTATGCAGGAACAAGAACGCTTGTCGCATATAAAGGATACTTCAAAAGTTAAGGTGGAACATATAGTTTATAAAACTGCACCTAAGGTTTTAACTATTAATGCGCCAAGATTACCCAGGGATACCAGCTATCTTCACCCCAATTATTTTGGGCCGCCAAAGCCAAAAGCGCAAAAAAAGAAACCGGTAGTCGTCTCAACACCTAAAAAGAATGTTAAGGTTGATTCCACGTTCTTAAACCGACAGATAGTACTGAGCGATACCGCCAGAGTGCGTATTATAATGGCTTTTCATAGCGCCAAAATATTTAAATCGGACCTGCAGGCTGTAGCCGACTCCATATTTTACAGCAACAGCGATTCAACCATACGATGTTATACCAAGCCGATGATATGGACTGAAGGCTCGCAACTCTCCGGCGATACCATATATCTGCGGATGCGCAATAAAAAGCTGTATAACATGGATATGTTCCCTAATGCTTTTATTGTGAATGTTGAAAAAGGGGATTCAGTAAACTTTAACCAGGTTGGCGGTAAAAAGCTAAGAGGATTTTTTAAAGACAGTAAACTTAGCCGTGTGTATGTTGATGGTAATGCCGAAAGCATATATTTTGTGCGCGATAGTGCCACTAACAAGATAACCGATATGCAGCGTTCATTCAGTAGCCGCATACGGGTGTTTTTAAAGAATAATGAGGTTTCAAACATGGGCTTTTTAACCAAGCCCGAAAACAGGTATATCCCTATACATGCGGTTAAGGAGGATGAGAAAATATTAAAAGGATTTATATGGAAACCAAAGGATAGGCCAATATCTAAGGAATCAATCATACCATCTTATAATCGTAAGCATAATGTTGCCCCTGCCAAGCCAGCAATAGCCGGACCGCCCGGGCCTAAGAAATCACCAGGTGGAAAAGCTGGTACAATTAAAACAACAGGAGTAAAAGCGGCTCAGGATAGCACGATAAACAAACAGCTTAAAAATGCGCATGCAACCAAAGCGGATAGCTTGTTGAAGAATAAACCTGCGGGTAAGGACACCTCGCATGCAGTACCGCCGCCAGTAATTGCCCCGGCTGTAAAAGCAAAAAAGGATAGTGTAGGGAAATAATTAAACTGTCATTTCGAACGATAGTGAGAAATCTTCCGAGGTATACAAAGTGAATATGCAATTCGCAGAAGATCTCTCACTATCGTTCGAGATGACATGTGGTTCAAAACTTCTCCAAAAACTCGATCAATTTCCCCACTGCTATAGCGCGATGACTAATGCTGTTCTTTTCAGCCAAAGTCATTTCGGCAAAAGTTATGTCATAACCATCAGGCTGAAAAATGGGGTCATAACCAAACCCGGCAGTTCCGCTGCGCTCGTGGCGAATGGTGCCGTTAACAGTGCCTTCAAAAAATGTTTCCTTGTTATCCCATATCAATGAAATAACGGTACGAAAACGTGCAGCCCGGTTGGTTTCATTTTTAAGATTTTCCAGCACTTTATCCATATTAGCCGAATGGTTACCATGCTCCCCGGCATATCGCGCAGAATAAACCCCCGGTTCGCCATTTAGGGCATCTATCTCAAGGCCGCTGTCGTCACCAAAGCAATTCAAGTTATATCTCTGGTTTATGTAATGGCTTTTTATCGATGCGTTTGCGTTAAAGGTGGTGCCGGTTTCGTCAATTTCATCAAAACAGCCAATATCATTTAAGCCAAGCAGTTTTATTCTGCCTGCAATTTTATCGGCTACTTCTTCAAGCTTATGGGCGTTATTGGTTGCAAAAACTAATTGATGCATTTTTAGAATCAGGATTTTATAGTCAGGAATCAGGATGGATTTATAATAGTTTCATTTGTTCCCAAAATGTGCGTTTGTTATCGTTACTTTCCATCATCTCATCAAAGCTAAAGCTATAGAGCATGGCACAATTTGTCATCAGCAGGGCTTCGTTAAGTTTAAGATTTGCAATGCCTGCGGGTAGCGCTTGCTTGCCTAATAACAGCATTTTTTGCGGGTTGAAATAGCTCATAAGCGTTTCAAAGCTGGCAGTATCATATTTTGCCCTATTTAATATCGCTACATCATCCAGCTCAAAGCCCTTGCGTTTAAGAATATTTTCAAGCGCGGTTAAATGTGGTTCATGTATAAATTCCTGGTCGGGGTAATGCACCAGTATAACAAAATCCTTTTTTCGCTTGCCCAGGTAGCTAAAATCGATAGGTGTTGCATCCGGAACAGGCGCAACATCTGCAACACTTTGCAACACTTCTTTTTCAACGCTGATCTTAGGCTGGTTATACATACTTTTGTCGGCGTTTAAAAGAAATATATCATCCTGCATAATAAAATGCAATGCGGAAGGGTTATCTATGTTCACTTTAACAAATTTTAACCAAAAGTAGTTAAACAGTTTGAAGCTTTATCAGCATATTCGCATAATTATAGATGGCTCATTTTAACAGCAATTATTTAAGCACCTTATAATTAATAAATTTTACCGAAATTTGATTTTTTTAGCGAGGAACCGTCCCCGCATTATTTAGTATAAAAGTATACATGAGAAAGTTTGGGATAGCCATTTTAAGTATTTTTTTAACCATATCAGTCGCCAGTGCTCAGCAGAAGGCAGCAGATTCAGCAGCACTTGCAAACGCGCCAAAACATACGCTTGACAGGATTGCCGGTGTAGTAGGAAACAGCATTATATTGCAATCTGATATTGAATTATCATATGCCAACTACCTGGCGCAGGGCGGCCAACCTAATCTTGCTATTAAATGCCAGATAATGCAGGGCTTAATATCCCAAAAAATACTTGCTCAACAGGCTATTATTGATAGTATTGATGTTAAGGATGATGAGGTAGATAATGAAGTTGACCGCAGGATGCGCAGCATGATGGCGAGAGCTGGTGGGCAGGATAAACTGGAGCAGTTTTTAGGCAGGTCTATCATCCAATATAAAGATGAAGTTCGCCCGGATATACGTGAAGGAATGGTTGCCGATAAAATGAAGCAAAAAATAACTGAAAAGCTGAATGTAACACCTCAGGATGTTGAACGTTATTATAACGCTATACCAAAAGATAGCTTACCTACATTTAACAAAGAAGTTGAAGTGGGCGAAATAGTATTCGCACCTAAATTAACCAAAGAAGAAAAAGCTGCTTACCGCCAAAAAGCCGAAGACCTGCGCAACCGTGTAAAAGCAGGCGAGGATTTTGGTACACTGGCGCGCCTTTATTCACAAGACCCTTCTTCGGCAGTTGAAGGTGGTGATGTGGGCTTCGCTGATCGTAATACTTTTGTTAAAGAGTTTTCAGCATGGGCCTTTAAATTAAAGGCAGGCGAAATATCCCCGGTGTTTGAAACGGAATTTGGTTTTCACTTTTTGCAGGTAATTGAGCGCAGGGGCGAGCAGGTGCATGTGCGCCATATTTTGATCATCCCGGCAATAACCACAGCCAGTTTGGCACGTGCCGAATCAAAGGCTGATAGTGTTTACACATTGCTTACCAAAAACAAATCAATAAATTTCTCAAGCGCGGCAGCTTATTATTCAGATAATAAGGATACCAAATATGATGGTGGTATGATGTTAAATGCTGAAAATGTTGATAACCGAAGCACTTTTATACCAAGCGATAAGCTTGATCCGCAGGTTGCACTGGTAATTGATACTATGAAGGTGGGCAGCATATCTAAACCGCAATTATTTACCGGTACAGATGGTAAAAAAACATATAAGATATTATACTTAAAATCAGTGACCGATGCGCATAAAGCTAATCTGGCACAGGATTTTCCGAAAATAAAAGAAGCGGCTTATAATGATAAGGTGAACCGTACGATAAGTGAATGGTTCGAAAAAAGAAGAAAAGAAACCTTTATTAAGATAGATGCTGAATATCAACAATGCCCGCAGGTAAAAGGATGGGCTACGCCGCCAACTGTAACCGCCGACGTAAAATAATATATTAAATAATGCAGCACCGATCTGATGTTGAAGCGGCCGACGCGCTGAACAAGGCATATCAGCAACTACGTTCTGAAATAGGTAAGGTGATCATTGGGCAGGATGAGGTTGTAAAGTTTGTGCTTATTTCTATCTTTAGTAATGGGCACTGCTTATTGGTTGGTGTTCCGGGGCTGGCAAAAACCTTGCTGGTACAAACCGTTGCACAGGTACTCGACCTCGATTTTAAGCGCATACAGTTTACGCCCGATCTGATGCCATCAGATATTATAGGCTCCGAGATTTTAGGCGAAGACAGAAACTTTAAATTTATCCCCGGCCCGGTTTTTTCAAACATTATACTGGCCGACGAAATAAACCGTACCCCACCCAAAACACAGGCCGCTTTGCTTGAGGCTATGCAGGAAAAATCGGTTACCGCAGCAGGTGTAACGCATCAGCTTTCAAAGCCTTTTTTTGTACTGGCTACACAAAACCCAATAGAACAAGAGGGCACTTATCCATTGCCGGAAGCACAGCTTGATCGATTCATGTTCAATGTGTCACTGGACTATCCATCATTTAAGGAAGAACTACAGGTGGTTAAAAATACTACCAGCTCCGTGCAAGCCCAGGTTAACCACATTCTGAATGCGGAACAGATCATCTACTTTCAGCAATTGGTAAGAAACATACCTATTGCCGATAATGTGCTTGAATATGCGGTAAAACTGGTATCAAAAACCCGCCCCAATACAGCGTTTGCTGCCCCGCAGGTGAAACGCCTGCTAAACTGGGGAGCAGGGCCACGGGCATCACAATATTTAGTTTTAGGTGCAAAATGCCATGCGGTGCTTAACGGAAAATACTCGCCCGATATTGAAGATGTGCAGGCTGTTGCCAAACCTATATTGCGCCATCGTATAGTACGTAGCTACCATGCTGAAGCCGACGGTTTATCAACTGATGATATTATTGAGCAGCTGTTTTAAGGGGTAACGCTCAAAATCAATGAGCCATCTTAATCAATAAAAACATTTCTTAATTTCATGTTTCATTGCTAATTTACACAAGCGATGCAATTGCATGAAAAAAATTATCCCAACCTTTATCGCGTTTGTTATTATTCCTGTTTTATCATTTGGGCAAACCAGTGAAAAAATAGCGAATGAGGCTTTTGTGATCACCCGGATGGCTAACAAATTTCATGTTGATCCCCGGCCGGTGAACAAAGCATTTTCGGTTGATGTATTTTCAGCAATGCTTAAAAAAACAGACGAGGACCGGATGTTTTTTACCACAAATGATATTGCCAGGCTCCGTTTATACCGCACAAGCCTCGATATTGAAATTAAGCAGAGAAAAACAGATTACCTTGACCTTTTCGTAAACATTTACGGCAACGCCTCAAACAAGCCGACTCACTGCTTACTGAAATTGACAAAAAACCGGTTGACCTATACCTGCCAGAGAAACTTACCGTAGCCGAAGATACTTCATCTCCCCAATCACTTACAGCAATGCGGATAAAGCTGTATAAAAGGCTAAAGGCTAATATGCTTGACGAGTTGCGGGATGATTTGCCGGGTAACTTCAAGGCATTAACATCAGCAGCCCAGAAAAAATATGTTGATAGCGTTGAGGTTCCATTACAGTGGCGTGTAGCAGAATCGTTAAAAAGAAAGATCAATTACATTTTGTTTAACCCTTATGGCTTGCCGCAATTCGTAGGCAATACTTACTGCGAAACCATCGCATCATGTTATGACCCGCATACCGAGTTTTTCCCACCCGAAGAAAAAGAGAATTTTGAAAGTGAACTGGGCAAACAACCGTTCCTGTTTGGCTTCACCATAAAAACAGATAAAAATGGTGGGGTCATCATTGATAAACTGCAACCTGGCAGCCCCGCATTTAAGGGCGGAAAGTTGAAAAAAGGCGATAAGTTTATTGCCTTGCAATGGGAGGGTGGTAAGCCTGTTAATGTTGAAGATATATCGGTAAATGAAATAGCCGCGCTGATGGATGAAAGCAATCACAAACAAATGACCTTCACCATGAAAAAGGCCGACGGTTCAATAGTACAGGTTCCGTTACAAAAAGAACAGGTAGCTGATAACGATGACGAAGATAAAGTAAAGAGCTTTATTCTGAAAGGAGCTAAAACCATTGGTTATATTTATTTGCCTGCTTTTTATGAAGATTGGGAAGACAGTAACGATGGGCTAAATGGCTGTGCAAATGATGTAGGGCGTGAAATAATAAAACTAAAAAAGGAAAATATAGACGGCCTGATACTTGATCTGCGCTACAATGGCGGTGGTTCCGCACAGGAAGCTACTGAGCTGGCTGGTATTTTTATTGATGCAGGCCCGGTAGAACAAATAAAAGACCGCGGCGAGAAAATATATACACTTAAAGATGTTGACCGCGGTACTATATATGATGGCCCTTTGGCAATATTGGTGAACGGTTACAGCGCTTCGGCTTCCGAGCTGCTTGCGGGTACCCTGCAAGATTATAACAGGGCGGTAATTATAGGTTCGCCTACTTATGGTAAAGCTACTGCACAGGTTGTTTTTCCGATGGATACAACAGTTACCCAAGAAAACATTGCGCAAATAAAAACAGAGAACTATTTAAAGATAACCGTAAGCAAACTGTACCGGATCACGGGCGCTACCGCGCAATTTAAAGGTGTACAGCCGGATATTGTTTTGCCGGATATATTGGATGCCTACATAACAAAAGAAGCCGACGTGCCCTGTGCCTTGCGCCCAAATGTGATAAATGCTAATAAGTATTATGAAGCCTATCCACCGCTGCCTTTAGGGACACTAACCGCGGCTGTGCAAAACGAAATCGATACCAGTAAGTATCTTAATGAGGTTAAAAAGTTCATCACTTACTCCAAACAACAAAAACAGGACGATATTACGCTAAGTTTAAAAGCTGAACTTACCGATTCCTACTCAGGCATAAATGATGATGGTACGCTTGACCAAAATGTAAAATCAAAAAAATTTACTGTGCAAAACAATGCTTATGAAACAGCACTACTACAGGAAGATGAGAATGCCAAAGAACTGAATGAAGAATTTAGTCAGCAATTAACTGTTGATACCTATGTAAGTATAGCCTACGATGTACTCGCCAAATTAAAAAACCAATAAAACCAGATTCATGAAAAAACTATTACTCTCCATTTTATTGCTTGTTACTTGTGGGATAGTAACATCTGCCAGAGCACAGGATATAAATAATGATCCGGGTGCTTATATGAATGCGGTAACCGATGCGGAAACGCTGATGAATAAAAGTTATATGACCTATGTAAGCGCTGCTGCGCACAGCAGTCGTAAAAGAAAGATCGAAAAACTGCGCGATGCCGCCATTGAAAGTATTCTTACCTGCCAGGGTACTATCAATTATCTTCCTACTTTTAAAGGTGATAACTCTTTAAGAGAAAGTAGTATTACCTATGTAAAGTTATGCTACAAAATATTTAATGATGACTATGCCCACATTGTAAATATGGATGATATAGCCGAACGCAGCTATGATGAAATGCAGGCATATCTGCTGCTGCAGCAAGCTACCAATGATACCTTACAGGTTGCTATAACCAGAATAACTATAGCACAGGAAAAATTTGCGGCTAAATATAATGTAACCCTTAGTGACGAAAAAACTGAGCTTGGCGATAAAATGGAGGCAACCAACAGGATGGATAGATACCATAACAAAGTATACCTTTTATTTTACAAATGTAACTGGGAAGATAACCAGTTGACCGAAGCCGTTAACCAAAAGAATGTGACCAAAATTGAGCAGACACGCAGCGCGCTCGGTAAATATGCGATTGAAGGGCTTGCCGTGCTTGATACCTTACATGGGTTTGAAAATGATATTTCGTTGGCCACGGTTTGCAAACAGGCACTTATTTTTTACAGCGATGAAGCAACGACACAAATACCCAAGGTAACAGACTTCTTTTTAAAAGAAGAGAATTTTGAGAAGCTTAAAACCGCGATGGATGTCAAAGGAAACCAACGAACCCAGCAGGATGTTGATACATTCAATAAATCGGTAAATGATATTAATGCTGCTGTTGCCACCTACAACCAAACCAATGCTGATTTAAACAATGGCAGAAACGACGTTAACAAAAATTGGACGGATGCCGAGAAAGAATTTATTGATGCACATACACCTTATTATAAATAGGTGTATTGGTGAGTGGTTGATTGGGTGAGTGGTTGTTTGAGTTGGATTAGGTGAGTGGTAGCCTTGGTGATAATAGTCTTAACCAACTACTCACTTAATAAACCACTCACCCAATCAACCAAAATAACATTACTCATTCTCAATTGCCGAGAATACTTCAAGCAATATATCCCATTTATGGTCTTTGTCAATTTCCCAAACGCGAACGTAGTTGTAATTGCTTACTATTTCGCCCTTTTTAATACGTGCGGTACCGTAGCTATAGGCAAGATCGTTACTGCTTGAGCGGCCTGCATTTACAGTTTCAGCACTTATGGATATAGCCTCGTTGTCAATAAACTTCATGATCTTGTCCTGCCCTACTATCGGTTCAAAACCTGGGAAATAATAACGGCCTTCCGGACTTAAAAATTCTTTATAGCTTGCTAATGAAGATAAAGACAGCGAATGATTAAATAATTTATCAGTAGCAAGTATTACACTTTTGCCGTTAAACGGATCTTTACTTGGCACGATCAGTTTTGAAGAGTCGGGTTCAGTAAAATCTGTAATAGCTTGCTGCTCCGGCTCGGGGTGCTGTATGCCCAGATCCATCAACAGTTTAAATTTGTTATCACCATCGGCACGCCAGATCGATACATAATCGCCAAAAACCTTATCGGTATCATCCTTTCCGTTTTGGTAAACATACGGGCCTGCGCTAAATGCCAGATCGCCATTGGCAGAGATGCGTGCAAAATCAGGGTGCCAGCTCAGGGTGCCCGGTTGCTTATCAATATTGGTATAAAAGTCAACTATATTTACCGGTGTTGGTTTAAAAACAATCCCTTCGGGGTCAGCGACTTCTAAAAATGCAGCTTTTATTCCTTTACGTGCAACCAGTTTATCAAAATTGTCTTCGGTCTTAATAACTTTATCTACAACGCCAAGTGTGGGTTTTTGAGCAAAGGCAAAATTGCTTATAAATGTTAGTGAGAGAGCAGCTAATAGTATTTTTTTCATTTTTATTAAGAGGTTGTGGCCGGGAATTTAGTGATTTATTTTACACCGGAAAGTAAAATTTACTGATCTGGCGCGGGTGATCTATTTTTTATGGTTTTTGTTAAATTTTAGTCCAGTTAGTTCCTTCTTTAGTGTCTTTCAGCTGAAAGCCTATCTGTTGAAGTCCGTCTCTTATTTTATCAGATGTTGCATAATCTTTGTTTGATTTAGCCTCATTGCGCAGGTTTACAATAAAATTGATCACCTGTGGCAGGTCATCGCCTGCAGCCTGTTCATCTTTTAAACCCAGAACATCAAGTACAAAACTCTTCATCAATTGTTTTAAAAGCTGAAGATTGTCCTCATCAATTTTTAGTTTATTATCATAAACCGAATTGATAATTCGTGATGCTTCAAAAAGCTCGGCAATTAATACCGGGCTGTTAAAATCATCATTCATAGCTTCATAACAACGGTTTAATAAGGGTTTTATTTCAATTTCTGTTGCGTTAGATGCTTTTAAACTATCCAACAGGTCAAAGGCATTCATTAAACGCTTAAAGCCTTTTTCAGATGCTTCCATTGCCTCGTTACCAAAATCAAGGGTACTGCGGTAATGGGCCTGCAGCATAAAGAAGCGAACCGTCATAGGGCTGTAGGGCTTGTTCAATATAGAATTCTCGCCCGAGAACAGCTCCTGCGGTAAAAAACTATTGCCTAATGATTTTGACATTTTTTGCCCGTTAACCGTAAGCATATTGGTATGCACCCAGTAATTAGCAGGCATTTTACCACAGCAGGCAATATTTTGTGCAATCTCATTGGTATGGTGCGTAGGCATAAGATCGATACCGCCCCCGTGAATATCAAATTGCTCTCCTAAATATTTATTGCTCATGGCAGAGCATTCCAAATGCCAGCCCGGGAAACCAACGCTCCACGGCGATGGCCATTTCATCAGGTGTTCAGGTTTAGCTTTTATCCATAGGGCAAAATCAAGCTTGCCATGTTTATCCTGCTGGCCGCCAAGGTTGCGGGTATTATTTAAAAGATCGTCCAGATTACGGCCATTTAAAATGCCATAATCATGGGTGGCATTGTATTTCTCCACATCAAAATAAACCGAACCATTAACCTCATAGGCATACCCGGAATTAAGTATCTCCTTTACCAGCTCAATTTGCTCAATAACGTGCCCGGTGGCTGTTGGCTCAATACTTGGCGGCAATACATTTAGTATCTGCATTACCTCATGAAAACCTGTGGTATATTTTTGCACTATTTCCATCGGTTCCAGATGTGCAAGTTTCGCCTTTTTTGAGATCTTGTCCTCGCCATCATCCGCATCGCTTTCCAGGTGCCCGGCATCGGTAACATTACGTACATAACGTACTTTGTAACCCAAATGTAAAAGATACCTGAAGATCAGATCGAAGGAGATATAGGTGCGGCAATTGCCCAGGTGAACATCACTGTAAACGGTAGGACCGCAAACATACATGCCTACATGCGGCGGATCAAGCGGTTTAAATTCTTCCTTTTTGCGTGTTAAAGTATTGTAAACAAACAAATTTTGTTTCATAGCCGCAAACTTACGATTAGTCTGTTGAATATTGAAATGATAGAGTCAAGAGTTGGGAGCCAAGAATCAAGATTTAATGTCAAATTACTTAACGCTTACTATCTTGGCTCCTGATTCTCGATTCCTGACTCTATTTTAATCGCAGATCACTATACACGGGATAATGATCTGATAATTTTTTTTCGATGATCTGATAATCCATTACATCAAATTGCGGGCTTGCCATTATATAATCGATCTGGTAGTTTGGAAAATCACCATTATAGGTACGCCCTAAACCCGAGCCTTTTTCGCAAAAGGCATTTTTTAGTCCTTTGCTCATTTGGTTTACTGCATATGAAGTAGGCGTATCATTAAAATCACCCGAAATGATGTATGGATACGGACAAGCAGCGGCATCATTTCTTACTTTAATTACCTGCAGGCTTCTTTTTATAAAAGCTATTTTCAGCTTGCTGCCAAGCCGTTTTGTTGAACCCATATCAGCTTTGCCTTGTGCCGATACATTATTCAGATACCTGTAATCTTCAGGATCAAAGCGGATTGATTGTAAATGGACGCTGTAAACCCTGAATGTTTGTCCGCCTTTTTTTACATCGATATAAAGACATTGGTTTCCGCTTGTTTTATCGGCTACCAGCTGGATAAAGCCATGTGCTATGATCGGAAACTTTGAAAACATCGCCATGCCTATACCTTCGCTGCTGTTTGATTCAAATTCTTCAAAGTAATAGCTTTTGCAGTTTAGGATACGTTGTATAGAGTCAACCATGTCATATTGCCCGTGTTTGCGGCTATAAAACTCCTGGAAACCTATTACATCAGGCTGTTGATTTGCTATTATCGCTAATATCTCACGTTTCGTTGATATATCATTTTTTGCTCCGTAACGTTTAAAATTATGAACGTTATAGGTCATTATACGAATCAAGCTTGAATCTTTTGCCATTACACCACTTGATTCAGAACGAAAACCTATATTCTTTTTTAATACATTCCAGCCAATGGCGATACAAATAACAGGCAGCAATATCCAGGTGCTTTTGCGGAATAGCCAGTAAATAATAAACAGCAAATCGCCCAGTAACAAAAACGGATAGGCAAGGCCAAAAAAAGCAATAGGCCAGTATTTTGCAGGGTCGGCAATTGGGGCGAGGTAACTTAAAAGCAGCGCGAAGCACAGGAAAATATTTAACCAGAGGAATATTCTATCAATAAAATTTAGCCGTTTTTTAGCTTTCATTTTTGCTGGCGCGAAACAGTATTTCTTTTTCTTCCTTGTTCAGGCTTTCATAGCCGCTTTTTGATATTTTGTCCAGTATTAAGTCAACTTCTTCCTGCTGCGAGCGTGATGAAGTTTTCCTGCCGTTATTACGGGCCACTACTTTTAGTCGTGATAATTTTGGGCCCCGTTTAAAAAGATTAGTTATAGCAACTATCCAGTCGCCCCCGCTTTGTAAACTTTTAATATAAGCAAAACCCAATAAAGCGCCGCCTATATGTGCAATAATTAACCCGGTACCACCACCTCTTATATTAATAAGGTCGATAATTGCATAGATCAATACCAGCCATTTTAATTTTACCGGCCAAATAAATAATACTACCTCGGTATTGGGTAGCAGGGTAGCTGTAGCAACAATAATAGTTAATACACTTGCCGAAGCCCCGCTTATAGCTAACAATAAAAAAGGGCTGCTATGTGTAATTTCAGGAAGAACCGCACATACTAAAATGAAAAATGCAGCACCTGCAAGCCCGCCCATTATGTACAGCCACAGTAAACGTTTTTCGCCCATGTACTCCATGAATACCTGGCCCATCCAATATAGCCACAGCATATTAAATAGGGTGCCTAAAAAGCCATCGTTTACAAACATATAGGTAATGGGTGTCCAGAAATAGGTACCCAATGCCGGCAAATAAGCTGGCAAGCGCAAATACAGATCTACAACCGGAAGCAGCAGGCCGATCAAAAAAACAACAACATTTATTCCGATAAGCCAATACAGCTTATTGCCTGTCTTGAATTTGTAGATAATATTTTGCAAAGGAGAATTCATGTTTTTTATGCTTAAGTTCTGCTATGTAATCTCCATGCCTTTACCATAATAAAGCCTAATATGGCACCGCCAATGTGCGCAAGGTGAGCAACATTGTCGCCTTGGGTTTGGTTTATGCTTGAATATATTTCAAGTACAAGATAGCCGGGTATAATATATTTAGCTTTTACAGGCACCGGTATAAACAGGATCATTAACTCCAAATCAGGGAAGAGCATTCCAAATGCTATAAGTACACCAAATATTGCACCCGAAGCACCAATTACAGGCGTGCTGTAAATCTCGCTTAGTTTATTAATAAGTACGGGGTCAACAGATTGAAAATTGGAGGCGATGGTAAAATGCCCGGTTAAATAATGCACCTGAATGGCCTGTACCAGCATTTGAAATGCAACAGCGCCAATACCACAAATAAAGTAAAGATTAAAAAAACGTTTTGAACCAATACTGTATTCAACTATCGGCCCAAAAGAAAACAAAGCAAACATGTTAAAAAGAATATGGAAAAAGCTGCCATGTAAAAACATGTAGGTAATAATTTGCCATGGTTTAAAAAGCGGCGAATTAAAATAGAACACAGCAAAATGAGTTATAACTTGGTTGTTATATACGGCCTCGCTAAGAAGGATATTGGGTAGGTAACAGATAACATTAATAATAAGCAGGTTTTTAACAACCGGCGGTAAATTTGTAAAAGGAGATTGCATATTATGTATAAATAGTTTTTAGCCTTGGGGCTATTTTTCAAATCGTTCTAATAATTCAGTTAATGTAAAGGTACTAATTACAGGCTTGCCATTTAGGGCAACGTTAGGCATTTGGCAGGCAAAAAGCTGGTCGATCAGTAAATTCATTTCTTCCAGTGATAGTTTGGTGCCTGCTTTTATGGCGGCATTCCGTGCTAATGACCGTGCAAGGTTATCGCGTTTATCCAGCTTTAATATAGCCAAATTATTTTTAAATCCCTCCAGTAATTGTTCAAGCAGTTGGTGTTCGCCAATATTGTTCAGATCGGCAGGGATACCTTCAACTACTACCGTATTCCGGCCAAACTCACGTATATCAAAGCCTAAAGCGCGCACATCTGGCAAAAGTTCTCTTAATAACTCAAAATCGCTGCTATTTAGTGTAACAGACTGCGGAAAAAGACTTTGCTGGCTTACCCCCGAATGATTTTGCAATTGCTGCAAAAAACGTTCGTATAAAATACGCTCATGTGCCGCTTGCTGGCTGATAAGCATAAACCCCGACTTGATCTGCGATAATATGAACCGGTTATGGATCTGGAATAATTGCCGCTCGCTTGATTTGCTTACTTCCTGCTCATCAACGGAAATATTTTTTTCCTCGTGCAAAGGATGTTGAAGAGATGGCTCATTTTTACTGATCTCGTACAACATATCCCAGTTTTTTGGAATAGGTGAGCTGTTATAATTCGAATTATTCCGGAATTGCGAAAAATCGCGTTCTGGTTTTTTCTCTGCTGCAAATGGGTTGAAATCAGGGTTGAACGCAATGGTAGGCGCTACAATCTCTTCAAAAGGTTTGGGCGTTATCAAATGCTCAATGCTGTTCTCCTGGTCAAAATCAAGGCTTGGCGTAATATTGTATCTGCCTAATGAACGTTTTACCGCCGAGCGAATAATGGCATAAATTGATTTTTCATCCTGGTATTTGATCTCGGTTTTTGTTGGATGAACGTTAATGTCAATTTTTGATGGGTCGATCTCAATAAAAAGCACATATAACGGGTAGGTTTCATCTGGCAATAACTCCTGGAATGCCGTAAGCACCGCATGATTCAGATAAGCATCACGTATAAAACGGTTGTTCACAAAAAAGAATTGCTCGCCGCGGGTTTTACGGGCAAACTCGGGCTTGCCTACAAAGCCGTGCAGCTTAATAATGGTCGTATCCTCTTCAACAGGTACCAATCGCTGGTTATAATTATTGCCGAATAAGTGTACAATGCGCTGTTTAAGCATTGCCTCGGGCAAATGATAAACCTCTTGCCCATCATGATGCAGGGTGAAAAATATCTGCGGGTTAGCTAAGGCCACACGTTGAAATTCATCAATAATATGGCGCATCTCAACCGGGTTACTTTTTAAAAAGTTGCGGCGGGCAGGCGTGTTGTAAAATAAATTTTTAACCGATATGGATGTCCCCGTATTAGCCGAGCATGCTTCCTGGCTTATTACCTCTGATCCTTCGATCAGGATGCAGGTGCCCAATTCATCTTCATGACGGCGGGTTTTTAGTTCTACCTGTGCAATAGCGGCAATAGATGCCATGGCTTCGCCCCTGAAACCCATGGTGCGGATGGCAAACAGGTCTTCAGCCTTTCTTATTTTTGATGTGGCATGCCTTTCAAAGCTCATGCGCGCATCGGTCAAACTCATGCCACAGCCGTTATCAATAATCTGTATCAGTGATTTTCCGGCATCCTTCAATATCAGTTGTATCTTGTCCGCACCCGCGTCTATCGCATTCTCAATCAGTTCTTTTACGGCTGATGCTGGTCGCTGTACCACTTCGCCTGCGGCAATTTGGTTGGCAACGGCATCCGGTAAAAGCTGTATAATATCTGGCATTTATAAAGTTTCCCTTCTCCGCCAAAAAGCGGATTTCTTTTCGATGCTAAATTAAATATTTGATGTCATAACTTTTTTATGATTTGTTAGTTGTATATAGTTTATAGTTTTAATTAAACTTGTACCGATACTTACTATCTATGAAAAAACTTTGGCCCTTGTTACTGGTTTTAATTTCAGCCTGTAAACAAAAGGAGTATAACGCCGATCTGCTGGTTAAAAACGCAGTGGTTTATACAGTTGACAGCAACTTTACTACTGCGCAGGCTTTTGTTGTAAAAGCCGGAAAAATTATAGCGGTTGGTAATTCGGATGACCTGGCAAAAAAATACTTAGCCCGTGAAGTTGTAGACGCGGGGGGGCATGCAGTTTATCCAGGGTTTATTGATGCGCACTCACACTTTTATAGATATGGTATAGAGTTACAGCAAGCTGACCTCTCCGCTACCAATAGTTGGGAAGCTATTCTTGATACGATTAATTCCTATGGCCGCCGTAATCCGGATGGCTGGATAATCGGTAACGGATGGGATCAGAATACCTGGAAAAGCAAACAATTCCCTACTAAAGGCAAACTGGATTCGCTGTTTCCCATCAGGCCCGTATTGCTTACGCGCGTTGATGGCCATGCAGCTATTGTTAACCAGGCAGCCTTAAATATAGCGGGAATAAAACCGGGGCAAACTATTGCAGGCGGGGTTATTGAAACCGTAAAAGGTAAGCTCACCGGTTTATTGATAGATAATGCAGTAGGCATAGTTACCCGTAAAATACCGCCGCCCGATGATGAAGGTACGCAAGCGGCATTAATAGCTGCACAAAATAATTGCTTTGCCGATGGCCTAACCACTGTTGCGGATTGTGGCCTGCCTTATACCATGATAAGTACTATTAGCGGAATGGAGAATAAAGGCGACCTGAAGATCCGCCTATATGTGATGCTTACAGACAGGCCCGAAGATTATGATTATCTGTTTAAACACGGTGCCTACAAATCACCCGGGTTGGATGTGCGGAGTTTTAAAATGTATGCCGATGGCGCATTAGGATCACGGGGGGCTTGCTTGCTTCAGCCTTATTCAGACCAAAAAAACTGGAATGGGTTTTTGTTAAGCAGCCAGAAACATTTTCAGGATATAGCTCAAAAAGTATACGATAAAGGATTTCAGCTATCAACCGATGCTATTGGCGATTCGGCTAACCGGGTAATGTTAAAGATATATGCCGGCGTTTTAAAAGGCAAGAACGACAGGCGCTGGCGTATTGAGCATGCACAGGTTTTGTCGCCTGATGATATTAAATACTTCGGCGAGTATAACATTATACCATCGGTGCAGCCCACACACGCAACGTCTGATATGTACTGGGCAATTAAACGCCTGGGCCCTGAACGTATTAAAACCGCGTATGCCTATAAGCAATTATTGGAGCAAAATGGCTGGATACCGCTGGGCACTGATTTCCCGGTTCAAAATATAAGTCCTTTTTACACGTTTTACGCTGCAGTGGAGCGTAAGGACCTGAATGGTATGCCTGCAAATGGATTTCAGCCCGAAAATGCTCTGAGCCGCGTTGAAGCATTAAAAGGTATGACCATTTGGGCGGCTAAAGCACAGTTTGAGGAAAAAGAAAAGGGAAGTATTGAGCCTGGTAAATACGCCGATTTTGTGATACTGGATAACGATATAATGAAAATGAATGGTGCCGATGTGCCAAAAGTAAAAGTGCTGAAAACGTATGTTAATGGTGAAAAAGTTTATGAGAAGAAATAGGCGGAACTGTATTTTTTCCGTTTTGTCGTTATTTGTTTTATTTAGTTCGGCCTGTGCGCAAAATCCACCTTTTTCTGGCAAAGCTTATGTGGCTGAAGAAAATCAGGTACAAAGTTCAACGGTATTATTAAATAATGCAGCTTACCTTATCCCATTACAAAATTTAAATACGTTAAAAATCGCCAGCATTCATTTTTCTAACCCGTATGCTGTAGGGTTTGACAGCCTGCTGAATAAATATAGTAAGGTAGATTCATTCAATGGAAATGATTACCTATCGGGCACAAAAAATATCAATGCACTTACTGCCGATCTTAAGTGGTACAATACCATCATCATCCAGCTAAACAGCAGCGATGTAAACAACCGGCAAGTCATTGATTTTATCATCCAAAATCAAAAACTGAAGAATGTAGTGATCGCGCTTTTTGGCAGTGGCAGCGCACTAAATAAATTAAATGATGTTACGGGCCCTGTCATCTGGTCGGAACGGGTATCGCCGGTATCGGCGTACTTTAGTGCGCAGGCCATATTTGGTGGAGTAGCTATCGTGCAAAAACTAAGCAGTACCTATAGCCCGCATTACAGCGCAAATATGGGTTTTACTACAGCTAAGATCCGCCTGCAATATACAGTACCCGAAGATGCGGGGATTAACGCTGATAACCTGATCGCTATTGATGATATTGCGCGTGAGGCTATAGCGGCACATGCCACACCGGGTTGCGTTGTTTTGGTAGCAAAGGATGGTAAGGTGATATTTAACAAGGCCTACGGTTATCACACTTATGATAATCAAATGCCTGATAAATTGACCGATCTGTTCGACCTGGCATCGCTAACCAAAGTAACCGCTACTACTATGGGTGTAATGCGCCTTACCGAGGAAGGTAAATTAAATATGGATTCAACCATTGGTAGTTATCTTACTTATGCACACGGCACCAATAAAAATGATATTCGCCTGTTTGAATTAATGACTCACCAGGCAGGTTTGGTGCCAGATATTCCAACCTATGAAAGATTAGTGCCAAGTGATCACAGTATTGATTCGTCAGCAGCTTATCCAACCAAAATAGTTGACAACTATTACCTGCGGAAAAATTATTTTAAGGATGTAATGATGCCCGAAATACTGCGCTCGCCATTAAGAACCCGTGGGCAGTATGTATATAGCGATATTAGCATGGTGTTTATGAAGGAGATTGTTGAAACGGTAACCTCAACCCCGATGAATGACTATGTATTACAGCAATTTTACCAGCCTCTTGGTATGCAAACCGCCGGATATTTACCGCTGTACCGTTTCCCGTTACCACGCATTGTACCTACTGAGAATGACCAGGTATTTCGCCATACTTTGTTAGACGGTTATGTAGAAGACCAGACCGCGGCTTTATGTGGCGGGGTATCAGGCAATGCCGGTTTATTTGCTGATGCTAATGACCTGGCCATACTATACCAGATGATACTGAATAAGGGCAATTATGGTGGCGTTGAATATTTTAACCCTGAAACGGTTGACCGCTTTACAGCCAAACAATCAGATGTTAGTCGCCGTGGATTAGGTTTTGACCGCTGGGACCCAATAGCCGATCATCATTACCCTTCGGAACTGGCATCGCCGCAAACTTATGGACATACAGGTTACACCGGTACCTGTGTATGGGTTGACCCGCGAAATAACCTGGTTTATGTATTCCTGTCGAACCGCGTAAATCCAAAAGTAAGCGAACATTTATCAAGCATGCGTATACGGCCAAGGATACAGGATGCGGTTTATGAGGCAATACAAAAGGGATTGTAGATATTTCGAATGTCGGATGTTCGATTTCGAATTTACTTTATGCCATTGCTGTAAGCGGGCTGGTGAAATGGATAGTGCGCGAAGCAATCTCATCGCTCGAATATTGAATGTACCCCGCAATAACATCTTTAAATAAATCTCTGCAAGTTTATAAATCCTGTTCATTTTTACCGAATTTTGTAAAATAACACACCCGGAATGGAATTTACAACCGAAAAAAGCTCCCATTACAACAACCTGGAACAGATGCCTGTTCATGAAATTCTTCAGCATATAAATGAAGAGGACCAAACAGTACCTCTTGCCGTAGCTAAAGCATTGCCGCAGATCGAAAAGCTGGTAGAAGTAACTGCCGCGAGAATGAAAGAGGGTGGCCGGTTATTTTATATTGGCGCAGGCACCAGCGGACGATTAGGTGTGGTTGATGCCTCTGAATGTCCGCCAACCTTTGGTGTGCCATTTGATATGGTTGTAGGCATTATTGCAGGCGGCGACCGCGCTATTCGTAAAGCGGTTGAGTTTGCAGAAGATGATACACAGCAAGCATGGAAAGACCTATTACAATATAACATTAATGATAAAGATGTACTGGTTGGCATTGCCGCATCAGGCACTACGCCCTATGTGATAGGCGGGTTAAAAATGGCCAACCAAAACAATATTGTTACGGGTTGCATAGTTTGTAATAGCGGCAGTCCGGTGGCAGCCGAAGCCAGATATCCGGTAGAAGTAGTTACAGGCCCTGAGTTTTTAACAGGGTCAACCCGGATGAAAGCCGGTACCGCGCAAAAACTGGTGTTAAATATGTTAAGCACCGCGGTAATGATACAGCTTGGACGAGTTAAAGGCAACAAAATGGTTGATATGCAGCTATCCAACAACAAACTGGTTGACCGCGGCACCCGCATGGTAATGAATGAAACAGGATTAGATGAACAAACCGCCGCCACCTTATTAAAACAAGAAGGAAGCGTAAGAAAAGCGGTGGATTATTACGAAAAGAATAATTGATGTGCAGATGTGCATATATGCAGATGATAAAAATCACACATCAGCTTTACAAGCATTATTATAATCTGCACATTTGTATAAATATACAATTTTTAAAAATCTGCACATTTGCACATCCGCATATTTGCACATAAGAAACAATGCACGAGATAGAACCATATTACCGGTGGAGGGATGACTACATTGCATCAGAAGACGAGTTTTCGCCTTTTTATGCAACGCAGTACAATGAGTTTGAGTTTGATAAACAGGTTTATAACTATCTGCTGCATCCGCAGTGGGATTCATTCGGCTCCAATACTTTATATTTAAAAGTATTATATACTGATTACGAACGTTCATATACTATAATTGAGTTTATAGGCGAATGGAATGATGCCATTAACAACGACATTATGCTGATGAAACGTGAACTGATCGACCTGATGGTTGACCAGGGCATCAATCAATTTATACTGATAGGGGAGAACGTGCTGAATTTCCATTCGTCCGATGATTGTTATTACGAAGAATGGTTTCAGGAAATAGAGGATGGCTGGATTGCAGGCATCAATTTCCGTGAGCATGTGATAGATGAGTTTAAAAGTAATAACATTGATTACTATATTAACTTTGGCGGTCAGTTGGATGAACTAAATTGGAGAGCTTTAAAACCGCTGCAGGTATTCAAAAAAGTTGAGGAACAACTGACAAAAAGGCTTAATTAATACTACGGTATAACATTTGAGATTAAACCATATAAAGATATTTGCATCTATATATCGTATTATAGATTCTTGCATCTAATAATTAAATTTGTATAATTACAACAGTAAATTTTTAAATAAAAAATGGAAAGTAACAATCCCAACTACACTTATGACAGCGTAGTACAATTAGATGACAGCGAAACAGCATCGCGTAAATATTTAGCCAAAGTATTTGCCTGGATGTTCGTAGCGTTAGGTATTTCAGCTTTTGTAGCTTTTGAATTTTACTTAAACAACAGCTTAATGAGGCTTATAGTTGATCCGGCTGTTGGTGGCTTTACCGGCTTAGGTTATGTAGCGTTATTTGCACCACTTGCCTTTTCACTGGTTATAAGCTTTGGTTTTAACCGTATATCATACCCGGTTATGTTATTCCTGTTTATTGCTTATGCAGCAACTATAGGTATCACATTGAGTATTCTTGGCCTTGCTTATACAGCAAGTTCAATATTTACCGTGTTCCTGAGTGCGGCTTTGGTTTTTGGCATTATGGCAGTAGCAGGTTACAGAACCACTATGGACCTTACCAAATTCGGCTCTATATTATTTATGATATTTATAGGTGCTTTTGTAGTAGGCATGGTTAACTTCTTTATGCACAGCGAACAGCTTAGTTATATCATCAGCTTTGTGTTTGTTGCCGTTATGGTGGGCCTAACCGCTTATTATATGCAAATGCTAAAACGCATTGGTGCCGGTATTGAGTACGGGAGCGATAGCTCGAAGAAATTAGTCATAATAGGTGCGTTTGTACTTTATACTACATTCATTAACCTGTTTATGTCAATGCTGCGCATTTTTGGCAGAAGACGATAATCACTAAACAAATTATTGAAAGCCGTCTTTAAAAGAGACGGCTTTTTTTGTTTTAAGCTGATACCGGGGCAACAGCACATGCAAATCACTTTTAAATTACCTGCATGGTTAATTTTGGCTAAAGCCGCTTTTGGTTCTTTCGTTACCGCCCCATAAATGGGACGGCAATGAACCTTTAGCTCCTTTAAACTGACTCAGTCCTTAAATCATTGCCGTTTGGCTTCAGCCAACGGTTAAATTGGTAGAAGTAAGTCAAGGCTTCAGCTAAAAAATGTGCTTAATTTTTTTAAGTGATTTCCCTAGGCAACACACTAAGCCCCTTGCATTTTACCAATTTATTACGCACCTTTGCAATGCTTATGGAGAAAGACGGAGGGATTAGACCCTGCGATGTCTTAGCAACCTGTGCTTCACAAGGTGCTACATTCTACTTAACCGGCTACACATCGGTTAGGAAAGATAAGCGAAAGTCAACATACAGCCCGACTTTTCGAGATAAGCTTTTTGTTTAGTATCAAGTAATTAGTAGCAAGTAGCAAGATTCTGTTATTGGTTTATTAATTCAATCAAGCACCAATTTTTTCGTACTTGATACTTGATACTAATTACTAGCTACTAGACATGGATATTAGAAAAGAATTAGAAAAACGAATACTCGTAATTGATGGGGCAATGGGTACCATGATACAACGGTACCAGTTGACCGAAGCGGATTTCCGTGGGGAACGGTTTAAAGATCATGCTTCTGACCTGCAGGGAAATAATGACCTGCTTAATATTACACGCCCTGATATTATTAAAGCCATCCATGCTGAGTATCTAGATGCCGGGGCTGATATCATTGAAACCAATACCTTCAGCACGCAAGTCATATCATTGGCTGATTACCATTTGGAAGAACTGGCTTATGAATTAAGCTATGAAGGTGCCCGCATAGCACGTGAAGTTGCTGATGAATATAATATTAAAACACCCGATAAGCCACGTTTTGTAGCAGGTGCAGTTGGCCCAACCAACCGTACCGCATCATTATCACCAGATGTAAACGACCCCGGTTACCGTGCCGTTACATTTGACGATCTGGCTGAAGCTTATTACGATCAGGTTCGTGGTTTGGTTGATGGTGGTTCTGACATGCTATTGGTTGAAACCATCTTCGATACTTTAAATGCCAAAGCCGCATTATTTGCTATAAACAGGTATGCTGATGAATCGGGCAAACATTTGCCCATCATGATCTCGGGTACTATTACCGATGCTTCCGGCCGTACGCTTTCGGGGCAAACAGTTGAAGCGTTCTGGAATTCTATTCGCCATGCAAACCTATTATCCGTAGGGTTAAACTGTGCTTTAGGTGCCCGTGAAATGCGCCCGCATTTGGAGGAACTATCTGAAAAAGCAGATGTGTTTATCTCTGCGTATCCAAATGCAGGCTTGCCTAATGAGTTTGGTCAGTATGATGAAACTGCTCATGAAACCGCTCACCAGGTTGATGACTTTATGAAAGCCGGGCTGGTAAACATAGTAGGCGGCTGCTGCGGTACAACACCTGAACACATCAGATGCATTGCTGAAAAAGCAGCACAATATCCTGCAAGACTAATACCTGAGATAGCACCACACATGCGCCTGAGCGGACTGGAATCAGTTACCCTTACACCCGAAAGCGTGTTCATGAACATAGGCGAACGTACCAATATTACAGGTTCGCCAAAATTCTCAAAGCTGATATTGGGTGAGGATTATGAGGCTGCATTAACTGTTGCCTTACAGCAGGTTGAAGGTGGCGCGCAGGTGATCGACATTAATATGGATGAGGGCATGATCGATTCGGAAGCCGTGATGATTAAGTTCCTTAATTTGGTAGCCTCTGAACCTGATATTGCCAAGCTGCCTATCATGGTCGATTCATCAAAATGGACGGTTATTGAAGCTGGCTTAAAATGTTTGCAAGGCAAGGGCATCGTTAACTCCATCTCGCTAAAAGAAGGCGAAGAAAAGTTCAAGGAATACGCTCGTAAAATAATGGCCTATGGTGCCGCTACGGTAGTAATGGCATTTGATGAAACTGGTCAGGCTGATTCGCTGGAACGCCGTAAAGAGATTTGCCAGCGCTCATATGATATATTGGTAAATGAAGTAGGTTTCCCTCCGCAAGATATAATTTTCGACCCAAACATATTAACCGTAGCCACCGGATTAGAAGAACATAACAACTATGCGGTAGACTTTATTGAAGCTACCCGCTGGATAAAACAAACCTTGCCCCATGCTAAAGTAAGTGGTGGGGTTAGTAATATTTCATTCTCATTTCGGGGTAACAACACAGTTCGTGAGGCTATGCATTCGGCATTCCTGTATCACGCTATACAAGCCGGAATGGATATGGGTATTGTTAATGCCGGGATGCTTGAAGTTTACCAGGAGATACCAAAAGACTTATTAGAGCTGGTTGAAGATGTACTGTTGAACCGCCGCCAGGATGCTACGGAGCGTTTAGTTGAGTTTGCCGACAACATTAAAAGTAAAGGCAAAGTAATTGTGCGCGATGAAGAATGGCGCAAAGATCCGGTTGAAAAACGTTTATCGCACGCACTGGTAAAAGGAATAATTGAATACCTGGATGAAGATGTGGAAGAAGCCCGCCAAAAATATGCGCGCCCGCTCGAAGTGATCGAAGGGCCGCTGATGGATGGGATGAACATTGTGGGTGACCTGTTCGGCTCCGGGAAAATGTTTTTACCGCAGGTGGTAAAATCCGCCCGGGTAATGAAAAAGGCAGTTGCCTACCTGTTGCCTTATATCGAACTGGAAAAACAGCGTGTGCTGCTTTCAGGCGAAAACACCGCCGCTGATTCACGCAGCAATGCCGGTAAAATCTTAATGGCCACCGTAAAAGGTGATGTGCACGATATTGGTAAAAATATTGTAGGTGTTGTTTTAGCCTGTAACAACTTCGAGGTGATCGACCTTGGGGTAATGGTGCCCGCACAAAGGATAATTGAGGAAGCGATCAAACAGGAAGTAGATATCATCGGCTTAAGTGGCTTAATAACCCCATCACTTGATGAAATGGTTCATTTTGCCAAAGAGATGGAACGCCAGAACTTTACTATTCCGCTTATTATTGGTGGTGCGACAACATCGCGCATACATGCTGCAGTAAAGGTGGCTCCAAATTATTCCGGCCCTGCCATACATGTGCTCGATGCATCGCGCAGCGTAACCGTTTGCAGCAGCTTAATGAGCGAAACTGGCAGGGATGAATACATACAAGGCATAAAGGATGAATATGCAAAAGCCCGTGAGGCACATCTAAATAAAAAATCAGACAAGCGCTTTATCAGCATTGAGGATGCCCGTAATCTAAAATGCCAGATCAACTTAAACGGTATGATGCCATCAAAACCATCATTTACCGGTACTAAAGTGTTTGAGGCTTTTCCGTTGGAAGAGTTAGTGCCATATATTGACTGGACACCATTTTTCCATACCTGGGAATTGCGCGGCAGCTTCCCTAAAATATTTGATGATAAGTTCGTAGGCGATGAAGCAAAGAAATTATACGATGATGCGCAGGAACTACTAAAAAGAATAGTTAAAGACAAACTATTGCAGGCCAATGCAGTAATTGGTTTCTGGCCGGCTAACAGTGTGGGCGACGATATTGAGTTATATACTGACGATACCCGTACAACAGTATTGAGCACCATTTACACCTTGCGCCAGCAATCTGAAAAAGCCAAAGGCGAGCCTTATTATGCTTTGGCAGATTTTATCGCTCCAAAAGAAAGCGGCATTCCGGATTATTGGGGTGGGTTTGCAGTAACTACAGGTATTGGCTGCGATGAATTGGTTGCCGAGTTTGAAGCCGATCATGATGATTACAATAGTATTATGGCTAAGGCCCTTGCCGATCGTTTAGCGGAAGCTTTTGCCGAAAAAATGCACGAGCTGGTACGTAAAGATTATTGGGGTTATGCCAAAACTGAACATCTGGATACAGAGAAATTGATCAAAGAGGAATACCAGGGTATCCGTCCGGCACCGGGTTATCCGGCCTGTCCGGATCATACCGAAAAGACCACCCTATTTGAACTGTTGAAGGCCGAAGACAATGCCCACATGCACTTAACCGAAAGTTTAGCCATGACACCGGCCGCATCCGTAAGCGGGTTTTATTTTGCACATCCGCAATCAAGATATTTTGGTTTAGGAAAAATAAGCAGGGACCAGGTTGAGGATTATGCGGTTAGAAAAAACATGGATATAGAAACTGTAGAGCGCTGGTTGGGGCCAAATCTTAACTATTAATTAGAGTTGTAAGTTGCAGGTTATAAGTTGCATGGAAAATCATTATAAAAAGTATACAGATCTCAACGTGTGGATAGAAGCCAGAAAATTCACAGCTGATATCTATTCAATAACTAAAAACTTTCCAAAAGAAGAACAATATGGGTTAAGCAATCAGATGAGAAGATGTGCGGTTTCTATTCCATCAAATATTGCTGAAGGATGTGGAAGAAATCACAAAAAAGATAGCTTGCAATTCTTTTATATATCAAGAGGTTCATTATATGAATTAGAAACGCAACTATTTTTATCAAATGACCTAAATTTTATTAATTCGCTTGAATTGGAAAATTTGTTAATTAATTTAGAAACGGTTCGTAAGCTGCTTAACGGCTTCATCAGATATTACACCGAATAACTGCTGTTTCACCTACAACCTACAACTTACAACCTACAACAAAACACCAATGAAAATCACCGAACACATTACCAACGCCAACGGCAAAACACTTTTTTCATTCGAACTTTTACCACCAGTAAAGGGCCGTAGCATCAAAGAAATTTATGATGCCATTGACCCGTTGATGGAGTTTAACCCGCCATTTATTGATGTTACCTATCACCGCGAGGATTACATTTATAAAAAGCATGAAAGTGGTTTGTTGGAAAAGGTATCATACCGTAAACGCCCCGGCACTGTCGCTATTTGCGCGGCTATCATTAACCGTTATAAAGTTGATGCTGTTCCGCATTTAATATGTGGTGGTTTTACAAAAGAGGAAACTGAAAACGCCCTTATTGAACTTCAATTTTTAGGTATCGACAATGTATTAGTTTTACGCGGTGATGCCCGCCATGCTGATGCCTCATTTGTGCCTACGCCCGGCGGTCATGCTTATGCCTGTGAGTTATTGGAGCAGGTTACCAATATGAACAGGGGCAAATATTTATATGAAGATCATGATGTGGTAAACGCCGATTTCTGTATCGGTGTAGCCGGTTATCCCGAAAAACATTTTGAATCGCCTAACCTAAAAACCGATTTTAGATATCTGAAACAAAAGGTAGATCAGGGTGCCAATTTTATTGTTACCCAAATGTTTTATGACAACAATAAATACAAAGAATTTGTAAAGCTTTGTTGCGAAAATGGTATTAATGTACCCATCATTCCAGGACTAAAACCTATTACCTCGTCCAAACAACTGATCAATTTGCCTAAGATCTTCCATATTGATATTCCTGAAGATTTGAGCGATGCGGTACATGCCTGCAAATCAGAAAAAGATGTTAAAGAAGTGGGCATCGAATGGATGATCAACCAATGTAAAGAACTGATGGATTTTGGTGCCCCTGTTCTTCACTTTTACACCATGAGTAATCCCGGCCCAACTAAAAGGATCGCAGAAGCAATATTTTAGTGATCAATGGTGCGGTGAAAACACCGACCATAAGCTAAAATAATTTTTTCAAAATCAAGTGCGAAGGGTCATCCTGAGGCACTCGAAGGATAAGCATAAAGGCCCACGCACATGCTTCTAGTACCTCCTTGACCCATTTTTAATATTTCATTGCTCGCACCAACCACCCACCACTTTTCAAAAACTTTTCCTATCCTTATGTAACAATTGCTCCTATCTGCATACTTATATCTTAAAAAACATTGAAACCCGAAGATATACATAGTGCTTTCACCCAACTCATTCGTGAACATGAACGCATGATCTATAAAGTATGCTTTATGTATGCAGACAACCCAACCTACCGGCAGGACCTTTACCAGGAAATAGTTTTGCAGGCATGGAAAGGCTATAAAGGTTTTCGGGGCGATGCCAAGTTTAGCACGTGGTTGTACCAGGTTGCTATAAACACAGCTATTGCCGGTTTGCGCAAAGATAAGCGGCTTAACATTACTCATACCCCTGACGGCTCATTGCCCGACATGGCTGATAACGCCGCAAATAACGAACAATTGGAAATATTATACACTGCAATTTTCACACTTAATGAGATTGAAAAAGCGATCGTAATGCTTTACCTGGATGATAAAAGCTATGACGAAATGCAGGAAATAATGGGTATCCCGAATGGTGCGCTGCGGGTAAAAATGACGCGTATTAAAGAGAAATTAAGACAGATAACTAAAAAATAACTGACATGGAACTCGACGATTTTAAAGAGCTGTATAACAAGTCATCTGAGCAGCCAAGATTAACCAATCAAAATATAAAAGACATGACAACACTTGAATCACAAGGGCCGCTGGTGCTGCTGCAAAAGAAAATAAAATTCACCTTATTCCTTTTTCCTTTATCCATTGTGTTTTTTGCAAAACTGTTCATCCCCTATTTAGGAGCCGGCGAAATCGAGCATAACCTTACCACATGGTTGGTGTTTATAATCCTGTTTACTGAATATATAGTAGCTATAATGAACTACTTCACCATTAAAAACATGCAAAATACAAGCGGAAATGTAAAAGCTAACTTGCTTAACAAATTAAACCTGTTAAAAAGCCGCTATAAATGGTATTTCATATTACATATCGGTTTGTTTTTGCTCATTCCCGTTTTATTGGAACTGAACCTTCATTTCCATTTCGATAACAGGTTCGAAGGCCTGGGCAATTTTAACCCGTTAATACGAATTGCATTTTATGCCGCTATATTTATTCCGTTGTACATATTTAAAAAAAGATCGCAGCAGCATAATTATATGCAGCACCTCAATAAGTTGAACGGGCTTTTAGCGCAAATGCACTAAGTATTATTCCGGGCGAGGCCGCGTAAAGGATCATGCTGGAGGTACGAAGCATACGCGATGGCCGTTTCCGGTATTGTAATATGGCGTGAAAATTGCAATAAACTATTCAATGGAACAACTTAGTTTTTTTGCTGAAACGGGACAAAGCAAGGGATTGCCTACCGACTTGCTGGATTACCGCCCGGGCGTATTTACTGCTGAAGAAAGCGAACACCTGATGCAAAAATTCATCAGCGAGATGCCCTGGCAACAAAAGGTGATAAAGATGTATAACAAGCATTTGCTTACACCCCGACTAACCGTTTGGATTGGCGATGCCGGTACGGATTATTCCTTCTCGGGCGAGAAATATGACCCGTTGCCCTGGACACCAGAGTTGCTGATGATCAAAAACCGCATAGAAGCTTTAGCCGGGACCACATTTAACAGTGTATTATTAAACTATTATCGTGATGGCAATGATTCCGTGGCCTGGCATAGCGATAACGAAAATTCATTGGGTGAAAACCCGGTAGTAGCATCGGTTAGTTTTGGGCAGGTGCGAAGTTTTGACATCCGTAACAAAAAGGATCACACTCAAAAGTATTCGGTAAAGTTAGAAAATGGCTCCTACTTGTTAATGAAAGGCGACTTGCAGGAGCATTGGGAACACCGTATAGCCAAATCAGTGAAACCCATGAAAGAACGGGTTAACCTAACATTCAGGGTAATTAAATATAAGTAACCTTTAAAATAGCTTACGGTCAGCTTCGGCAATCGGCAGATCGTTTATGCTGGCAAAGCGTTTGCTCATGTAACCCATTTCATCAAACTCCCAAAGCTCATTACCATAACTGCGGAACCATTGTCCGGTAGCGTCATGCCATTCATACTCAAATCGAACAGCCATGCGGTTATCCTTAAAACCCCATAGCTCTTTTTTTAGTTTATAATCCAGTTCTTTTTCCCATTTTTTAGTTAGAAACTGTTTTACCTCTTCGCGGCCGTTAATAAAATCTGTACGGTTGCGCCATTCTGTATCAATGGTATAAGCAAGGCAAACCTTTTCAGGGTCTTTTGTATTCCAGGCATCTTCAGCAGCCTGCACTTTTTGCAGGGCTTTTTCCATTGTAAATGGCGGAACAGGATTACGTATTTCCATGATTTTTAAATTTATTAGTAAACATAGGCGTTTTTATTATTGCTAATGATTTACTAATGAAATTTTACTTTCCATAAGTAAATCCGTTGTACCGCTGTTCGTATCTTATAACTACGAACAATTGTGAATGGAGAATAAAGTCTCGCGATTTGTATTTATGCAACAGGCAACTAAAATCTTACCTTTACCGTTTATTAAAATAAAGACGATTTGGACATCCAACATCCTAAAAAAAAGGAATTTGATTTTGCCGCCGGCGAATTATTACTGGTAAACAAACCATACCACTGGACGAGTTTTGACGTAGTAGGCAAATTACGCAATGCCTTTAAGCCTTTAAAATTAAAGGTTGGGCACGCAGGCACGCTTGATCCGCTGGCTACAGGTTTGCTTATCATCTGCACCGGTAAAATGACCAAGCAGATAGATACCTTCCAGGCCGAGGAAAAGGAATATACAGGAACAATGATCCTTGGCGCTACCACGCCATCGTATGATATGGAAACCGAGCCTGATAGCAAATTTGATATCAGCCATATTACAGAGGAACAAATAAAAGCAGCTTGCACACCATTTATGGGCGATACTCAACAATATCCACCCGCACATTCGGCCATAAAAATTGATGGTGAACGTTTATATGAAAAAGCCCGTCGCGGCGAAGAAGTTGAACTGCGTTTACGCAATGTAACCATATCAGCATTTGAAATAACCCGCGTTGAACTGCCCGAAATTGATTTTAGGGTGGTATGCAGTAAAGGGACATACATCCGGTCGCTGGTGCATGATTTTGGCAAGGCTTTAAATAACGGCGCATACCTTTCAAGCCTTAGGCGTACTCGCAGCGGCAATTATAATGTAGCTGATGCCTGGGAAGTAATGGAACTGGTAAATTTCATCAGGGAACAAAAAGCAATCAAATCCGAAACGGCGCGCCCTCTTTAACTCCATTAAAAACAACACATCGTTAAAAATCGAAAACTCGAAATCCGAAATCCAAAAATGAAGATCTACCATAATATCAATGAGTTTAATGCGGTAAATAATGCAGTGGTAACTATTGGTACGTTTGACGGCGTGCATTTAGGCCATCGCAAAATTATTGCGCGGATTAAGGAACTGGCCGAAGAAATTGGAGGCGAAACGGTTATTTTAACCTTCTTCCCGCATCCGCGAATGATCCTGAATCCTGAGGATGAAAGCATAAAACTGATCAATACTATTAATGAGAAAGCTAAATTGCTGGAACAAATGGGTATCGATCATTTGATAATCACGCCTTTCTCACGCGATTTTTCAAATCAAACCCCGGAGGCTTATATCCGCGATGTATTGGTTAATAAGATCGGCACCAAAAAAATTGTGATAGGATACGATCACCGTTTTGGTAAAGACAGGCAAGGTGGCCTCGATGATCTGCTGAAACTTGGCCCTGTTTATGGTTTTGAAGTGGTAGAAATACCTGAGCAGGATATTGATGATGTTGCCGTAAGCTCTACCCGTATCCGAACTGCCTTACTGGATGGAAAGATAGAACTCGCCAATACACTTTTAGGTTATCCGTTCTTTATTACTGGCAAAGTAGTTCGCGGCGATCAGATCGGTCGGCAAATTGGTTATCCCACAGCCAATATCGTGATCGAGGAACGTTACAAGCTTATCCCATCCGACGGCATATTTGCAGCAAAAATAAAAGTAAACGACGTGCTATATAAAGGCATGGCTTACATTGGCAGCCGCCCAACTATTAATGGTGTAAGCGGTAATATCGAGATCAATATCTTCGATTTTAACCAGGAGATCTACAACCAACAGGTCACCTTGTATTTTTATAACTATGTACGAGGGGATATTAAATTCACTACACTTGATGATCTGAAAATTCAATTAGCCCAAGACAAAGTGGACGTGCAGGCATTATTAACCGACTCATAGTTTATGGTTGATGGTTCATAGCTATATTGTTAAAAACATTATATTTAGAACTCTTATTTGCTGCTGTTGTTATTTTAAACAGCCATGAACCATGATCTATCAACTATGAACAAACAATATGGCCAAACTAAATCTCGATAAGCAGGACAGTGAATTCTTGAACAAAACCATTGTTTATTGGGAAAAGGAGCATTTGATTGATGATGAGCAGGCACAAAAGTTAAAGCAATCCTATGAAGTAAAAGGCTTCGACTGGATGCGCCTGGCAAAGTACTCATTTTGGATCGCGCTCATTTGTGGTGGTGCATCCTTTGCATTTTTGATTGTTAATGATACCGTTATTAACTGGCTCAAAAACCTTTATTATACCCCCGATATTATCATCAGCGTATTATCAGGTATCACCGCAACATTTTTCTTTTATTCGGGCAGGCGCAGGCAAAAACTTAATCCCGAAAAAATATTTAGTAACGAGGCCATAATTTTTACCGGGGTGTTGTTTACAGCATGTTGTATAGCTTACCTGGGCAAAACATTCGATAACGGTTCAGGGCATTTTTCGCTGCTCTTTTTACTCTCCGTATTTGTTTACGGTTTTTTAGCCTGGCGAATGGAGTCACAGCTAATCTGGCTATTTTCACTGGTTTCACTCGGTAGTTGGTTCGGTACCGAAACCGGTTATCAAACCCATTGGGCCGATTACTTTTTAGGGATGAACTACCCGCTGCGCTTTGTGCTTTTCGGTATTGTTTTGGTTACTGCCTGCTACATCCTTCGGAAAAGAAAATGGTTCGCTTTGTTTGATGATCTTACTTACGTGGTGGGGTTATTGTACCTATTTATGTCGCTATGGATGTTGAGCATATTTGGCAACTACGGCAGTATTGATAATTGGTGGCAAATCAAGCAGATCAGCCTGTTTTATTGGGGCATTATATCTGCTGCGGTTGCAGCAGGCTTTTTATTCTATGGCTTAAAAAGTAAAGATGATATTGCCCGCGAGTTCGGTATAACCTTTCTTATCATTTTTATCTACACCAAATACTTCGAATATTTTTGGGACCATACCAACAAAACCATATTCTTTGCCATACTCGCCGTTTCGTTCTGGATAATAGGACGCAAGGCTGAAAAAATATGGAATCTTAAGCGTTAGTGAGTGGTTTATTTAGTTGATTATGTGAATGGTTTTAATGAATCTAAACCCAATTAACCACTCACTCAATCAACCTAATCAACTACCGATACTTAAAAAACACCAGGTAGATCTGCTTAACAACATGATAGGCTGCAAAAGCAAAAAACAATATGGCTATAGCTGTATTAATAACCTTGGTGCTTAGTGCAAATTTACTTTGTATAAATTTAGCAAACCTGGCATACAGGAACAGGCACGAAAATGCGCCCGCTGCTGAACCTATACTAAATATAACCAGGGCAAGCCTGCCATCCAGTATCCATTCATGGGTGATGAGGTAAGTGCCGGTTATCATCCAGAAAGGTACTTGCATAGGGTTTAAAAAGCCGAGCAGTATACCATACTTTATACTATCATGCTCGGAGTAATTGGTTTCTGGTGGTTTTTTACGGTGTATCCAGGTAATGGTTCCTAAAACGGTAAACAAAACCACCATCACCCAATCTATAATAGTATCCAGCTTTACCTGCGCTGAAAGCCACTTGGCCGCATGCATAATAAAGTAGGTAAAGAAAAATTCAACGCACGAAAACGCGGTAATAAACTGTGCAGCCTGCTTTAAACCGCGGTTTATGGTTATCTGTACAAGGGTAAGATTAATGTTCCCCGGGGGGATGTAACCAACAAAATTTGCTATAAGGCCTATAAAAAATGTCAGGAATATCATTGCTGTAAAGATAGGCTTGCTGCGCGAATGTGCAAATTACAAATCCATACATTAATTAAAATCCGCACATTTGTAACATTGCAAATCAAAATATGCCCGTAGATAAAATCGTTTCATTATTACCTGCCGCTACCGAAATAGTTTGCGCACTTGGCCTTGAAAAGAATCTTGTTGGCCGATCGCATGAATGTGATTTCCCGGAGAGCGTAAAGCAACTACCTATATGTTCCGAAGCTAATTTTCCGGATGATTTGAGCAGCGCGGCAATTGATATTAAAGTAAAAGAAATTTTGGCCGATGCCTTATCGGTTTATACAGTTAAGCGGGAAGTTATTAAACAGCTTGCCCCTGATGTGGTGATCACACAGGCCCAGTGCGAGGTTTGTGCCGTATCATTACAGGATGTGGAAGAAGCATTGGATAATTTTCTGGATAAACAGGCCAGTATAATTTCGCTTCAACCTAATCATCTCGACGATATTTTTAATGATATAAAAAACGTAGCCGCCGCCTTAAATGTAGTTGCCGCAGGCGATATATTGATAGAAGATTTGCAGGAAAGGGTTGACATCATCCGCCACAAATTAAAATATGTGGAAGATAAGCCAACAGTGGCCTGTATTGAATGGTTGGAGCCGCTAATGGTATCAGGCAACTGGATACCTGAATTGGTAAACATTGCAGGTGGCAGGAGCATTTTAGCCGAAGCAGGTAAACACTCACCATTTGTAAACTGGGAAGATATTCAGCAGCACGACCCCGAGATAATCATTGTAATGCCTTGCGGGTTTTCCATTGAACGTACCATGAAAGAGATCGACCTGTTGCTTAATCAGCCGGGCTTTGCAGCTATGAAGGCTATAAAAAACAACCGCTTGTATATAACCGATGGTAATCAGTATTTTAACCGACCGGGGCCGCGGATTGTTGATTCCGTAGAAATTTTGGCTGAGATCATCTACCCTAAACTATTCAATTTTGGCTATGAAGGCAATGGCTGGATTAAATTTTCTTTTTAAAATATTTTAAAAAGTATTGCAATCATCTTAAAAATTGTATTTTAGTTTATTCTTTTATTTTTAAACTAATCCAATTAACAATGCGCCGCTTATTTATCCTGGTTTTTGCCATTGCATTTTGCATGAAAGCCACTGCTCAAAACACAATCCCAAAGTTTGATGCAAATGAACTGAGCATCAGCTGGCAGGCAATTCAGAATAATTATCTGAATAAGGTTCAATCATTAAATGCCTTAGTAATTACCAATAATGGCAAATCCACATTGCCTGCATCAGGCTGGAAATTGTATTTCAACTCAGCTCGTGGCATGGTTTCAGCCACAGTTACCGGCAACGCAATAATAGATAAGCTAAACGGCGACCTTTTCACCCTAACACCAACTGCTACATTTACCGAATTAAAACCAAAAGAATCAATCCGTATTGAATTTATAAGCCAGGAACTGGTTACCAATTTCACCGATGCCCCCGAAGGCTTTTACCTGGTGTGGGATGCACAGCCCGAAAAAGGCTATGCAACAGGTGCTTTTACAGTATTGCCGTTCTCGCCAAATTACCCGGGGTTGGTTACTCCCGCAGTTATTTACGATCAGAATAAAACGATACAGGATATTCCCGAACAACAGCTAACCAAAATATTCCCAACACCGTCAAGTTACAAGGAAACCGGGGGCTTTTTTAACCTGACACCCGATGTTCAGTTTATAGCCGATGGTAAATTTATGAAAGAAGTACAAGGCTTAAATGCTGACCTGCAAATACTATTCGGCAAAAAGCCTGTCAGCAAATTTTCAGGAAACACCATCAATCTTAAATACAAAGCAGGATTAAATGATGAAGCTTATGAACTAAGCGTTCAGGCAAATACCATTACCATCAGCGCTTCAACAGCCGCTGGTGCATTTTATGGTATTCAATCCTTAAAAACCTTGATCCCGGCATCTGCATATGCGCATCCGCAAAAAGCAATTCAAATACCTTGTATTGATGTAAAAGATGAGCCGCGTTTCCCTTACCGCGCTTTTTTACTGGATGTGGCCCGTAATTTTCAAACCAAAGAGCAGGTGATGAAACTGTTGGATGTTATGTCGGTTTATAAGCTGAATGTACTACACCTGCATCTAACAGATGATGAAGGCTGGCGCATAGAATTGCCAAACCTGCCTGAATTAACTGAAGTGGGTTCGCAGCGTGGCCATACTTTAGATAGCAAGCACTTTTTACCTGCCTCACATGGTTCCGGGCCCGATATTGGCCATTTAGCCGGTAGTGGTTATTACAATAGGGCTGATTATATCGAGATATTAAAATATGCCACCGCCCGTCACATTATGGTAGTTCCAGAGATTGAAACTCCCGGGCATGCACGTGCATCGATCAAGGCAATGGACGCGCGTTATACACGTTTGATGGCAGAAGGCAAACAAGCCGAAGCTGAAAAATATTTGCTGCGCGATCTGAAAGATTCATCAGTATATAACTCCGTGCAATATTGGAACGATAACGTGATCAATGTTTCGATACCATCAACTTATACTTTTTTTGAAACCGTAATTGATGATATTGCAGGAATTTATAAAGAAGCAGGCGCGCCATTAACTACCATGCATTTTGGCGGCGATGAAGTGCCTGCACACGTTTGGGAAAAATCACCTGCGTACCTTGCGTTAAAAGCCGATCATCCTGAGATAACCAACACAGGTGACCTGTGGTATTATTTTTATGGCCGGATAAATCAATTGCTTAAAGCCCGCGGATTAACACTTGCCGGTTGGGAAGAAATGGGCCTGCGCAAAACTGTATTGGACGGCAAGCCTGATTATGTACCCAATCCCGACTTTACCCCGTACCATTTACAAACCGAAGTTTGGAATAACTCCATAGGCAGCGGACAGGAAGACCTGGCTTATAAACTGGCTAATGCAGGTTACAGAGTAGTATTATCGTCAGTAACTAACCTGTATTTTGACATGGCTCACTACAAATCATTTGACGAGCCAGGTTATTATTGGGGTGCTTTTGTTGATATTGATAAACCTTTCTCGTTTATCCCTTACGACTATTTTAAAAACACTAAAGTTGATAAAAATGGCCTGCCTATAAACAAAAGCATCTTTATCGGGAAACAGCGTTTAACTGATTACGGCAAAACCAATATAGCAGGTTTACAAGGTTGCCTATGGGGCGAAAACATCAAAACCCCTGAGCGTATGGAGTATATGATATTCCCGTCAATACTTGGTTTGGCGGAGCGTGCATGGGCACAAAACCCGCAATGGGCTACAGAGCCTGACACCACAAAAAGCGAAGCACTTTATCAGCAGGCATGGAGCAATTTTGTGAATGTATTAGGCAAAAGAGAGTTGCCGCGATTAAGCTATTTAAACGGCGGCTATAATTATCGCATACCTAAACCAGGCGTAAGTATGGAAGGCGGAAAATACGTGGTTAATGAGCAGTTCCCGGGTTTAGTGATCCGTTATACTACCAATGGCAAGGACCCGGACAATAAAAGTAAGATCTATAACGATGCCGTTACAATAACCGGAACGGGTGCAAAGTTCCGTGCCTTTGATACTAAGGGCCGCGCAAGCAACGTTTCAGAATAAGTTAAACCAACTAAGCAATAAGCATATCTTTTTCGTGAGATATGCTTATTGCTATCCTATCTAAATAGTCACCTTTATACCTGCATAGTAGTTGCGTAACGCCGCCGGATTATAATAACGGTTGCCTACAGCGTTCAGGTCATCGCCTAAACTATAATGCTCATTCAGGATATTATCTGCACCTGCATAAATCTCAAATCTGGTTTTTTTACTGAATAAATGCTGCCAGCCGATCTTGGCTTCCAGTAAATTATAATGCGGTGCAAAAGCAGTATTGGCATCATTAAGCGGGATGCTTGAGGTATAATTATACTGCACAAACAAAAACAAATAAGCCGGAAATTTGACCTGTGCGCTTGAAATTATAACCTGCTCGGGTACGCCGGTTAACTTATTGCCGTTACCACTAAAAGTAAATTTATACAGGGTAACAGACTCATTAACCTGTAGCCCACGGATAAATGAGGAGTTATTTTGGCGGATAAGCCAGTCAGTAAAATACAATTCAAACCCGGGCTGATTAGTGCCGCCTTCATTAAGATAATATTCATTTCCGTTGGCATCCTCATGGCTTACTATCGCATCGTTTAGTTTATAATAAAATACCGAAGCATCAAGGTACATGGTTTCATCACTATTGCGCAGGCGGAACCCGGTTTCATAATTCCAGCCATATTCAGCATCAAGACTGGTATTGATCGCATGGTCGGTTGGCCGTATTTCGGCAGTGGTAGGGGTTGAATACCCACGACTTACCGATGCCCGCCACGCAAAATCATTAGTTAATTGGTACGATAGTGCTATCCTCGGCATCAATTCATCTGTAAATGGCCTATTGGTAAATGCGCTCTCATCATTAGGGTAAACATTTCTGAATTTGTAATCATAAAAATTCAAACTCAAGGCAGTTTCAATATGCAGCTTTTGGTTAATATCAGCTACATATCGCGCAAAAATAAAATGTTGATTGGTGTTGATCTTGTCCAGTGTTTGCGCGGTATCTCTTACACCACGGTCGTTACCGTAATTGTTAATATCGGAATTGGTTTGCTGCCATTCCAAACCCACATTTGCCTTCCAGCTATAGCCTTTACGTTCGGAGCCAATATATTCAAAATAGGTGCGCATTCCGTAAGTGCCTTCATAACGCTGCTCATAATCAGTAAGGAAAGGATTGGCAAAATTCACGTACGTCCCATAAATTGATAACACATTCCTTAGGTTATCAGTTATCTGCACATTATTAACCAGCCCACCGAAGGTCATTTTTTGTATGATGCCGCTATGTTGCTCAACAGCGCCGGGTACGGTAGCAGAAGGTGGCCTTGCTGATTGAGGATCGGCCTCAGCCTGGCTTAATGTTAAACCACCGGGTGTCTGATAGTTGAGGTCAGAATAAAAACCCAATATTTTCAGATCGTCGTGTTTAGCGTATGTCCATTTATCAACTACCTGGAAATAATTGCGGTACATACTGCTGTTTTGCCGGTATCCGCCATAAGTTTCATAGGCCTGGTTAATATTTAGCTGATTGTTGGCTTGATGATTTTGATAAGCCACATTTTCATGAAAAAACGAATAGGAGCCGCCATCCACCGCGGCAGAAACAAAACTGCTATCGGCATAACGGTTTACCGGGCTTACCAAAACCACACCTCCGGAATTTGCGCCAAACAAACTGCCATCAGGTCCTTTTAATACCTGGATGCCTTGCACACTGTTTACATCAATAGCATTCAGATAAGTATTGCCGCCAGCATCAGTTAAGGGAATATCATCATAATAGATCTTCACATCGCGTATGCCAAACGGCGAGCGCAGTAAACTGCCCCGGATAGATAAACGATAACTACCCGGTGAACGTTCTTCCATTCTAACACCAGGCACAGTATTTAACGCGGATACTAATGAATTATCAGGCTGTAACTTTAATTGAGCCGAGCTGAGTACACCTACCGATGCCGGAACAGCAAGTACAGGCTGATCAGACAGATAACCTGTGACAATGACCTGGTTTAAATGCCGAGCGCTGTCATTTTTTAATGAATCAGTTTTATGCTGAGCGAACAATGCTCCATTGAAAATAAAAGTAAAAAGCAGGGTAGCGTAAATTTTTATCACAGGCGCAGATTAATGAAGTAAAAATACGATTTGTTATTTGATGTGATGCTTATTTTGGATGCTTGTGCGATTCCCCTATTGAGAGTGTAATAACCTATGAAAAGACAGCAAGCAATTTTGCAAATCAAATTCCCTCCATTGGGATGATGTAAGGTTGAGTTTCAAAACTCAACCCGTTTCTCCTTTAGTGTAATAAAGGTTATAATCGCCCCCTTGGGAGGGGTGCGGTTTGACTCCGCGCAAAGGCAGGGAGGGGTTTAGTCTGTTATGTATGTTCGCTAAACCCCTCCCTGCCCCTCCCAATGGAGGGAATCGCACGGGGCCAATACTTAATATGTCAAATGATAGGCCACTACCCTCCCAAGAGAGGAATTATAATGCTTACTGTGCTTTCACACGCCATATTTTATTCCCTGAATCATCGGCAACCAATATTGATCCATCCTTTAACACCGCTATCCCAACGGGCCTGCCATAAACTTCTTGTTTTACAGGGTTGGCAATAAATCCGGTTAAAAAATCTTCCATTGTTCCTTGTGGCTTGCCGTTTACAAATGGAATGAACGTTACTTTATAACCCACCAATTTTGAACTGTTCCATGAGCCATGCTGACCAATAAATGCACCGCCCCAATATTTCTGCGGAAAGGCTTTACCCGTATAAAAAGCCAACCCCAATGAAGCCGTATGCGAGCCTAAAGCAAAATCGGGCATAATAGATCTTTTAACCATATCAGGCCTTTCTCCCGCATGCTTAGGGTCGGGATGCTGCCCGAAATAAGCATAGGGCCAACCATAAAATCCTCCCTCTTTTACACTTGTAAAGTAATCAGGCACCAAATCATCGCCAAAAGTATCCCGTTCATTTACAGCAGCGTACAATACATGTGTTTGCGGCTGAAAATCGATCCCCGCCGGATTACGTAACCCGCTGGCATAAATGCGCTCGCCGCTGCCATCGGGATTAATTTCTAATATATCGGCCCGGCGAATTTCATTAACTAAACCATGCTCTCCATCATTAGTGCCTGAACCTACCGAAACATATATTTTACTGCTATCGGCATTGGTTCGCAGGTTGCGGGTCCAGTGATTATTGTAGCCACCGGCTGGTAATATTAAAATCCTTTTACCGGTGCCGCTCATGTGCGCTTCGCCTGGTTTATAAGGATAGCGCCAAACACCATCAGTATTAGCTATATAAAATGAGTTACCCAAAATCAGTATACCAAACGGTTTATTCAGCCCGCTCAAAAAAACAGTTCTCGAATCGGGTATGCCATCGCCGTTGGTATCACGAAACAGAATTATCTTATTGGCACTTTTATTCAGATCCTCTGATTTGGTAGCGCCAATAATAGCTGCGCCTATTTTCTCCAGGCCTTTGATCTCGGTATTTGCCTCCGAAACAAAAACATCGCCATTGCTGGCTACATAAATATTACGCGGGTTATCTAAACTATCGGCATATAAACTCACGCTAAAGCCTTGTGGTGCTGTCGGCATTTTGCCTTTGGGCCAGCCGATAACTTTACAATAGTTGCGTACCGACTTTGTTAAGTAGGGGGGCGGCAGATCAACTACCTGTTTGGCAAAATCGGTCACCTTATCGGCATCATTATAATTAACCTTATTTTGGGCACATTGTGTAGCCAATACACTTGTTATAATTAAAAGTATTAAATTGCGTTTGCTTATACTGTTGCCTGCCTTCATAACTAGTTAACCTGCTGCGCATTATTTTGTTTCTGCATTTATATGGGCTTTGTAACAATAGTTATGGCTAAAGGCAAATGCAGCAATTAAAGCTTTATTTTTGAAAACCAATTAAGTGTGAAACCCGGATTAATGCGGCTAATAATTTTAACTATTCTTTTACCGGTTATTGTGATGGCTACTGTCTTAAGAGCCAGCGGACAAACATCATCTCAAACATGCGATGGCAGTTTGGGCGACCCGGTTATTGACCAGGATTTTGGTTCAGGATCAAATCCCGGGGCACCCTTGGCTGCTGGCATCACCAATATGACCTACACCTCCAGCAATTGCCCTAATGATGGGGAATATACCATTATGAATAGCATTAACATTAATGAAAATTGTCATACTACCTGGCAAAGTGTAACATCGGACCATAGCGGCAACCCCAACGGCTATATGATGGTTATAAATGCTTCTGTTGCGCCGAGTGTTTTTTTCACTCAAACCGCCCCTACATTATGCCCGGGTACTACCTATCAGTTTTCGGCATATATACTTAATTTGATCACGCTTGCCGCCAGCGGGTCGGGTGTAAGTGAACCTGATATTACCTTCTCGGTTGAAACATCAAACGGCCTGGTTCTGGCTACCTATGACACCGGCACTATACCGCCCACAAGCGGCCCTACCTGGGTGCAAAAAAGCTTATATTTTACTACGCCTGATACAGTTACCTCAGTAGTAGTTAAAATGACCAATAATGCCCCCGGCGGTAATGGCAATGATCTGATTTTGGATGATATAACCTTCCGTGCTTGCGGCCCGGTAATATTATCCGGTTTTGGTTCAACCTCTGGCTCATCAAGCCAACCCTTATGCCAGGGGCAAAATGCTACTTACACTTTAAAAGCATCGGTTGAGAACAACACTAATCCTGCCTATCAATGGCAAAGCTATCATACCAGTGGCTGGGTTGATACAGTAGGGCAAAATACCGATTCGCTTATTGTTAATTTTGTAAATGCGGTGCCGGGGTCATACCAATACCGGCTCGGCGTTACCAATGGCACCAGCACAATGGCAAGCTGCCGGGTATTTTCAGATCCACTGACTATCAATGTATCTGCAACCCCGGTTATACAAGGGGTAAATCCTGCGATGGATGAATGCGAAGGTGATACCGTCACGCTTTATGCAAGTGGCGGGACATCCTATCAATGGTCGGGGCCAAACCTTCCGGCAACCAATCAAAACCCGGTAACTATTAATAATATCAGCTTGGCCGATGCGGGGAAATACACCGTTGTTGCTTATAATCAATATGATTGCTCGGACACCGCCTCAACGGTGGTTACTGTGAACCCTAAAGTAACTGCCGTAGCGAGCGGCGGCACAACACTTTGTGCAGGCACAAGTACTCAAATTACAGCAACAGGGGGGGTATCTTATGTATGGTCACCGGGTAAAACATTGTCTGATTCAACTGCACAAAGCCCATTAGCAACCCCCATTGATACTACCACTTATACTGTTAAGGTGACTAATCAATATGGGTGTTTCGCCACAGATACGGTTACTATAAACATATTAAGAAAGGCCATTGCTAATGCCGGAAGCAATAAAGTCATTTTTGAAGGGCAATCGGTAAAATTAACAGCAACCCAAAAATACGGCAACATATTTTACTGGACACCTACAACCGGATTGTCAGACCCCAATATACTCCAGCCTGTTGCCAGCCCGATTAACGACATTACCTACACACTGCATGTAAATTCAACCAATAGCTGCGGTATTGATAGCAGTAGCGTATTTGTAAAAGTTTATAAAAAGATAACCATACCAAACACATTTTCGCCAAATAACGATGGCATAAATGACAATTGGGATATTGATGCCCTGATCACTTACCCCAATTGCCTGCTACTAGTATTTGACCGCTATGGCCAGCCGGTATTCAAGAGTGTAGGCTACAGTAAACCCTGGAACGGAAAATATAATGGCCAGCCACTGCCCGCAGGCACTTATTACTATGTGTTAGACCTGAAGAACAATACGCCCAAAATATCAGGCTGGGTGTTTATAGCGCGATAATATTATTAACGCTTATTTCTTCCCGAAAAAGTAATCGACACCTGCCTGGTATAGTGATTGATTATAGGCCTCGCCGGCATCCTGGTTCAATGCTGTTTTAGGAATATAAGCTGCAAAAACGCTAATGGTGTGCGCTACAGTTACTCCCGCTTTAATTGGAACATTAAATATTATGCTATGCATCTGCGGAAATGCTTGCTGCACTGTATACTGATCGCCAGATTGATATATTGTGGTTTGGCTAAATTGCTTGTTACTATACATTGCATAATTAATCGAAAGCCCGGCATCAACATAAATTTTCAGCATATCGGCATTGTATATATTCCATATTAATTGCGGACTAAATGATGCGATATTTTGTGTGAATTTAAATTCTTCAGTATAGCTTGTCGGATTAAGCGAATAGGTAACACCATCGTTATAAGCAGTTTGCAGTAGTGCTTTATTGCCCGGATCAAATCCTAATTCCATTCGGAATACAAGGGCTTGTGAATACTTATCAAAGTATATATCCGTTCCAAGGTTTATTTGAGGAGAAACTGATGTATATGCCTTTGCGTTTTGTAAATGATCGCTGCCGGAATAATCTATCGTTGAACTATTGATGCCTGCCCCAACAAAAAAATACATTCCGGGCCGTTCGGGTGCCGGGCCGTTACTTTGTGCTTTTAAAAAAAGTGGAGATAATAGGGTTAGGATTAATAGTGAATAGAAAAATTTCATTGTAATTAAAAATGGTTTAAGTGACGGTGAAAATAAATAAATTATTCAGACTAATGATAAATTGTTTATTTAATGCTGATAACCCAATATGGCAACGTAATTTTAGCTTATGCATCATGAACAACATTTAAAAAGCTCAGATACTATACGCGATATTGTTATAGGCATGTCTGACGGATTAACAGTACCATTTGCTTTGGCGGCAGGGCTGAGCGGGGCAATAAATTCATCGGGCATTGTAGTAACGGCAGGCATTGCCGAAATTGTAGCGGGTTCAATAGCTATGGGGCTTGGCGGCTTTTTAGCTGGCCGCACCGAGGCCGATCATTATGCATCTGAATTAAAACGCGAGTATGATGAGGTTGAGCGTGTGCCCGAACAGGAGAAAAAAGAGGTGATGGAGGTTTTTGCCGACTTTGGCCTGTCTGAAAAACTACAACTGCAGGTTGCCGATGAAATGGCTAAGGACAAACATAAATGGGTTGATTTTATGATGCGTTATGAACTCGGGCTCGAGAAACCGCAGGCCAACCGCGCCACACAAAGCGCTATAACTATCGGCTTATCCTATGTTGTTGGAGGTATTATCCCGCTTTCGCCATACGTTTTTATTGATGATTCACACATAGCGCTATACTACTCTTGTGCCATTACTATGGTATGCCTTTTTGTTTTTGGTTACTTTAAAAGCAAAGTTACCGGCCAACCAGCATTTATCGGCGCTGTAAAAGTATTGATAATAGGCGCACTGGCAGCAACAGCAGCATTTGTAATGGCAAAGCTGATCAATGGGCGGTAGAGATTAGAGGCTGGAGGTTAGAGATTAGTTGAATTGTCTAAAATCAGCGAAATCAAAACGCAATAAATTTATCTATCTGCTCGTCGGTAAACTTAACGGTATCTTCCTTAAACAAGTTGCCGCTGGTATCCAACTCATTTTTAATATTGGCAATATGCAGTTTTAGCGGCATTACATGCAGATTTATGTAATGGCAAACACCCGTAAAATGGTCAATGCCCCGAATATTTCCGTATTTGCCTGATGATATGCCAACTAATGCAGCCTTCTTTTCGTAAAAGCTGTCAGGAAAATCACAGGCATCAATAAAGGTTTTTAAAACACCCGGGAAGCTGCCATTATATTCAGGTATGACAAATAAAAATTTATCAGTTCGTGTAATTAAATCCTGTATTGGTTCAAATTCGGGGCTTCTTTTACCGAACAGGTCAGTGGCAATTAAAGTGGGGGGCAATTGCATTAGCGAGAGCAAACCAGCTTCGGTACCTTTTTCATGTAACCGTTTTTGGTAATATTGTGCCACTTTAAACGTTGAACTTGCGGGCCTGTTGGTTGATGAAATTATAGTGATCATTTTTTTATTAAGCATTGCTGGCCGTATGTTGCAGATTGTGTGTAAGTAAGGGTTGAAATGTGAGTAAATAGTTCAGCATTCACCAATAACCAGCATCGTCAAATAGCAACCAATTATTAATTTTGTATCTTAGCACGGGCTAAAAAACTTTTACGAAGTTAGAAATTTATGTTTCTGTTTTCGTTGGTAATAATTCCTGATTATAAATTTTTGAATAAACACAATGAGTAAAATAATTGCTTTGGCCAACCAAAAAGGTGGCGTAGGAAAAACTACATCATCCATTAACCTGGCTGCAAGTTTAGCCGTATTGGAATACCGCACCTTGCTTGTTGATGCCGATCCGCAAGCCAACTCAACATCAGGCATTGGATTTGATCCCCGCACAATAAAAAACAGTATTTATGAGTGCATCATCAATGACATTGATCCGCATGATGCCATACAGTCAACAGATACCCCTAATCTTGATCTGCTGCCTGCACATATCGATCTGGTAGGTGCCGAGATCGAGATGATAAACCTGGAGAACCGTGAGTTTAAAATGAAGCACGTACTTAACAGCCTGCGCGATGAGTATGACTTTATTATTATCGACTGTTCGCCATCATTGGGCCTTATTACTATTAACGCCCTTACCGCTGCCGATTCAGTGATCATCCCGGTACAATGCGAGTATTTTGCGTTAGAGGGTTTGGGCAAGCTTTTAAATACCATTAAAATTGTTCAGTCGCGTTTAAATACTGAGCTTAAAATAGAAGGCATTTTATTAACCATGTATGATGTGCGCCTGCGCCTGTCAAACCAGGTGGTTGACGAAGTAAAGACCCATTTTGAGGATATGGTATTTGATACCATCATCCAGCGTAATACACGCTTAAGTGAAGCGCCAAGCTTTGGCGTATCGGTAATTATGCATGATGCTACCTGCAAGGGTGCTATCAATTATTTAAATTTGGCCCGCGAAATTTTACGTAAAAACGGTTTAATTGTGAACGAGCCAACGGCAACAATAGAAACGGCAGAGTAATGAGTACAGAAAAACGAAACGCCCTGGGAAAAGGGTTAAGCGCACTGCTGAATGACTCTGTGAATGTGATGCCCGATAAAAACAGCGCTGTTTCTGCACCAGAAGCCAACAATAACCTGGGTTCTATAAATGGAATAAAGATAGCCGAAATTGAGGTAAACCCTTTTCAGCCACGTACCGATTTTGATGAGCAGGCACTAAATGATCTGGCCGACTCCATAAAACTACAGGGCCTCATACAGCCCATAACAGTTAGGCGTGTTAATGCACATAGCTATCAGCTAATATCAGGCGAGCGACGTCTGCGCGCATCAAAACTTGCCGGGTTAACACATATACAAGCTTACGTTCGCACCGCTAATGACCAGCAAATGCTGGAAATGGCACTGATAGAAAATATACAACGCGAAAATCTAAATGCCATTGAAGTAGCGTTAAGCTTTCAGCGAATGATAGATGAGTGCAGCCTGAAACAGGAAGAATTAGGCGAGCGTGTAAGCAAAAACCGGTCGACAGTTACCAATTATCTGCGTTTGCTTAAACTGCCGCCCGCTATACAAGCATCCATTCGCGATGGTGCCATCAGCATGGGCCATGCGCGTGCTTTAATAACTGTTGAAGACCCCGCCAAACAATTATTTATACATCAGCATATTATAAGAGACGGTTTATCCGTTCGTAAGGTTGAAGAATTGGTAAGGGATATGCAAAAAGCATCTGTAAAAAAGGAAGGCAAACAACCCGAGCCAATTTCATATTCCTTGCAAAAGATAGAGGATGACCTGGCTTCAAAATTTAGTACAAGAGTGAAACTTAAGGTTGACAGGCAGGGAAAAGGCATGATCGAGATCCCTTTTTTATCTGAAGACGACCTAGGGCGGATTCTTGAAATGTTGGATTGGTAAAAATGCATAAATTCCTGCTCATAATTTTCTTGCTAACCGGCTGTGTTTTTACGGCATTGGCCCAAAAACCACAGCTGGATACCATTAGAAATAAAAAAGACAGTTTAAACTTAAAGCACGACTCTGTTACGTCAAAACGCTTTGTTCCAAAAGTTACGAAGGAAAAAATATATCACCCAGATAGTCTTCATGATCCGCACAAAGCCGTTGTCCGTTCATTAATGATACCCGGATGGGGCCAGGTCTATAACCACCAATGGTGGAAAGTGCCTATCATTTATGCCGGGTTAGGGCTTTTGGCCGATGTTATTATTTATAACCAAAGGCAATACGGGCCACTTTTAATTGTAGCCCGGTACTATGAACGCGGCCAAACGCCAACAGCTAAAGATCCACAATACCTCTTATGGTCGCAATACCAGGCCGCTGGGGTACCATCCCAAACAGTTTACGATGATGTAAACAGCTATATACGCGACCGCGACCTGGGCATACTAGGCTTTTTAGGAGCCTGGGGAATACAAGCAGTTGATGCTTATATTGATGCAAAGTTCAAGCATTCATATACTATGGATACTGACTTTTCCTTTAAAGTTGCCCCCACAATAATTAACCAATCAACATATACTGCCTCAAGTACAAGCAGCCCGCTTATACCCGGCTTAAAACTTACTTTTACATTGAGGTAAGTTTTGATTATAAATCAGGTAAATTTACCGCATCAACATAAAATAATCATTGATGAAAATAATATTCTTCATCACCTTTAAAAACCAGTTTAACTAATGAAGATTGCACTTATAGGCTACGGAAAAATGGGTAAGATAATTGAAAAGATCGCCACCGACCGTAAGCACGAAATTGTATTAAAAATAGAGTATGATAACCTGCATGAACTCACCACTGAAAACCTGCAAAAGGCTGATGTGGCAATAGAGTTTACCACCCCTTCATCAGTTTTAACTAATATTAAGCATTGTTTTGATGCCGGTGTTCCGGTTGTAGTAGGTACAACAGGCTGGTATGACCATCTGCCGCAATTAAAAGAACAATGCGAGCAGGACAACAATTCGCTCATTTATGCTTCAAACTTTAGCGTTGGTGTAAACATCTTTTTTCACATCAACCGCATGCTTGCAAAAATGATGAACAACTACCCTTATTATGAGGTACAGGTTGAAGAGATACATCATACCCAAAAATTGGATTCGCCAAGTGGCACTGCAATAACCATAGCCGAAGGTATTATTGAGAACCTGGATTCGAAAAACGACTGGGCGAATATTTTAATAACCGATGATAACAGCGTTGATAATGATAATATTAAAAACGACCAGTTATTGATAGAATCTCACCGGATAGATAGCGTACCCGGTACCCATACCGTGATCTATGATTCGGAAGTGGATACCCTTGAATTTAAACATACAGCACATAACCGTAATGGCTTTGCATTAGGTGCCGTATTAGCTGCCGAATGGATAAAGGATAAAAAAGGATTCCATTCCATACAGGACATGTTTAACTTTAGTATTTAATAACTAATTTGCCTCCCCAATATTGAGAATATGAACTGGAAATTCTGGAACAAAAAAAATAGTAAGAAAGTAGTAAAAAAGAAAAAAACCAAATCCCGCGAATGGTTTGATGCTATATTGTTTGCGGTAATAGCGGCTACTATCATCAGAAGTTTTTTTGTTGAAGCCTATACTATCCCAACCCCATCAATGGAAAGATCATTACTGGTTGGCGATTTCTTGTTTGTAAGCAAAATAAACTACGGCCCACGTGTACCAATGACCCCTATTGCATTTCCGTTTGCACACCATACTATGCCACTTTTGGGCACCAAAGCTTATTGGGATGGCCTTGAATTACCTTATTATCGTTTGCCCGGATTAAGCGACGTAAAAAAAGGCGATGTAGTGGTATTCAATTACCCTATGGATGCCGATTCGCCATATTACCGCCCGGTTGATAAGCGCGAAAACTACATTAAACGATGCCAGGGTGGCCCCGGCGATACATTGAGCGTAGTAAATGCACAGGTGTACGTTAACGGCAAAGCTATGCCAAACCCTCCCGGTGAGCAAATTGACTATAGCTACAGCACAGTAGGCGAGGACGTTAATCCACAAGTTGCCAGTGATCTGAACATCTCCTATTATGACCCGAACAGCCCGGGTATACCAACCATGACAGCTGCATCGGCAAGTGTTTTAAAAGGATATTCGAATGTTAAAAACCTGGCACCGAGGGTTGAGCAAAAAGGAGTTATAGATCCTTTTAACCCCGTATATCCAAGAAAGTACCCGGTATATTGCCTGAATAATAAATTCCCGGTGTTTAACTGGAACGTGGATAATTACGGCCCTATCATCATACCTAAAAAAGGGTGGACCGTTAAATTAGATAGCCTTACCCTGCCTATTTACGGGCGCGCTATTGAAATATATGAACACAATAAAATAAAGATATCGGGCAATGATATTTTTATTAATGGGGTAAAAACCGATACCTATACATTTAAAATGAACTATTACTGGATGATGGGCGATAACCGCCATGATTCAGAAGATTCGCGCTATTGGGGCTTTGTACCTGAAGACCACATAGTGGGTAAGGCGCTGTTCATTTGGATGAGCTGGGATGATAATGCCTCATTCTTTGGTAAAATAAGGTGGAGCAGGTTATTTAGCATCATACATTAGTATTTGCCTATATCAGTGAATGAAGTGGAAATTCTGGAACCGGAAAAATAAACCCAAGATAAGAAGGAAAAGTGCTGTAAGGGAATGGGCCGATGCCATTATTTTCGCTGTCATAGTAGCAACCGTTATACGGGCCTTTTTTATTGAAGCTTACGTTATCCCCAGCGGATCAATGGAAAGCTCGCTTTTAATTGGCGATTACCTTTTTGTAAGCAAAGTAAATTACGGCGCACGTATACCCATCACGCCCATTTCTTTTCCGTTTGCTCAGCATACGATGCCGTATTTGGGCACCAAAGCTTATTGGGATGGCATACAACTTCCTTATTACCGCCTGCCCGGTTTCAGTAGCGTAAAAAAGGGCGATGTGGTTGTTTTCAATTACCCAATGGATATTGATTCGCCGCTTTACAGGCCCATTGACAAACAGGAAAACTATATTAAGCGCTGCGAAGGCACTGCCGGTGACACTTTATCCATTATTAACGCCCAGGTGTACATTAATAACAAACCGGAGGCTAACCCGGTAAATTTTCAGCCATCCTATTTAGTGCAGACCAATGGTGAGCCTGTCGATCCGCAGGTACTGGCTGATTTAAACATTACCATCCGCCAGCAAATCTCCGCCGAATATTATGAACTGATGATGACCCCGGATGCAGCTAATCATTTAAGATCGTTCCCCTATGTAAAATCCGTCCATGAATATTACCAGTTGAAGGGTGTTTTCGATCCCGAAATATTTCCGTTCGATCCGCATTTGAGATGGAATGCCGATAATTACGGGCCAATTATCATCCCCAAAAAAGGATGGACGGTAAAGCTCGACAGTTTAAATTTCCAGGTATACCGCCGGGCCATACAAGTTTATGAAGGCAATAAAGTTGAATTAATAGGCAATGATATTTTAATAAACGGCAAAAAAACCGACACCTACACCTTTAAAATGAATTACTATTGGATGATGGGCGATAACCGACATAATTCCGAAGATTCGCGCTACTGGGGCTTTGTGCCCGAGGATCATATTGTAGGCAAAGCGCTATTCACCTGGATGAGTGTTGACAGCACCTGCAGTTTTTTCAAAAGTATCCGCTGGAACAGGATTTTCAAGGGAATCAATTGATTTTTATAAACGGAAATATTATCTTAGCGTAAGAACCTGTTTATTTAAATTATCACAAAATGACTTCAACTGAGGTTCAACCCAAAAAACGTATTGAATCTATAGATCTGATGCGCGGTATTGTAATGGTAGTTATGGCGCTTGACCATGCGCGGGATTTTTTAACTAGTCTTAGTTATGACCCTACCGACCTTAGCAAAGCCTCAACCGCTTTATTTTTAACCCGTTTTGTCACCCATTATTGTGCCGCAACATTTGTGTTTTTAGCCGGAACAAGCGCCTTTTTATCTATAAGCAGGGGAAAAACCAAAAACGAGGCAGCCCGGCTTTTATTGAGTCGTGGATTATGGCTTATTATATTAGAGTTAACCATTATCCGCTTTGGCTGGGCAATGAACCTCGACTACTATAGCTTTACTTTTTTACAAGTGATTTGGGCAATAGGCGTTAGTATGCTGGTATTGGCAGTTCTGATTTATTTACCCCGCCCGGTTATAGCAATATTTGGATTGGCCCTCATATTTGGCCATGATCTCTTTGATAAGCTATCAACTGCTTCATTTAGCCCCGCAGCAAAACTTATTTGGGAGTTTTTGCATGTAGAAGGCTTTTATACCATCGGCAAATTTCATGTGTTCGTTTTGTACCCACTTGTACCATGGGTAGGTGTTATGGCTGTTGGTTATTGCTTTGGCGCACTGTATAAAATGGACGCATTAAAACGCAGAAAGTTATTGGTCATCTTCGGCAGTAGCGCTATACTACTTTTTGTATTGATAAGAGCCTATAACTTTTACGGCGACCCCGCTAACTGGACAGACCAGCATATCTGGTACCGGGATATTTTATCATTTATTGATGTGAGCAAATATCCCCCATCTCTTGATTATGTACTGATAACCCTGGGCCCGGTTATGTTATTATTGGCAGCTTTTGAAAATGTACACAACAAGGTCACCAATATATTTTTAGTGTATGGGCGTGTACCTTTGTTTTATTATACGTTGCACTTATACCTGTTGCGCTTGCTTTGCATTATCCCTTTTATAATTACCAATAAACAAAAAGGATATAGTTTCGGCCTGCCTGTAGTTTATGGCATTTGGCTGCTTACTGTTTTTATTCTTTATTTCCCGTGCCGTTGGTTTATGAAATACAAGCAATCGCACAAACAGTGGTGGTTGAGTTATTTATAGATAACCCGTTAAAATTGTAGCAGTATCGCGGGATCAGGAATATTTTGAAGGTATTTAGCTTGTTCGGATTTGCGACAGGCACCGGGATAATCGCCAATCCAACCCTCCATGTCCAGCATTAATTGAAAATGCAGGTGTGGCGGCCAGTTGCCATTCTCGTGAGCCGCACCCAAGTTGGCTATTTGCTGACCTGTTGTTATTTGCAGCCCAACACTTAACCCAACCAAATTCTTTCGGCTCAGGTGCCCGTAAAGGCTATATAGCGCTAAGCCATCAAGCTCATGTTTTAAAATGATGGTTGGCCCATAATCACCAAAGTTGTCGTTATCCTGAAAGCTATGGATTTTGCCTGCTAATGGTGCATAAATAGGCGTATCGGCATCACCCCAAATATCTACACCTAAATGCAAATTTCGACGCTCGCCTTCGGCATCAAACTGCGGGCGATCATCATATATGGTTCTAAGTTCCATATATCCGCCAATAGCGTAACGACAATTATTATCAGCAAGTTTTTTACTTACCCATTCACTAAACTTTTGTGTATTGTTAACAATATTGGCGCTTAGTTCGGTGTTGGCTGAGGTGAGATCGAGCTTAAACAAATGATCAGTTTCTGCATTAAAATCAACCACGTTATTTATGGTTTTCGGGTGATCTTTCAGCCATTCCGATAAACGGGCGGATGCATCCATATTCGCTAACTATTCTTCAACATCCTTTTGGCGCTCTTCTTTGCTTATCTTATCAAAGATCTTATCCATACGGTCAACGTACTCGCTGGTATCATCAATAAAAAACTCCAGTTGCGGTATAATACGCACCTGGTCTTTTATACGTGCACCTAGTTTATAGCGTATCTCAGAGGCATGCAGTTTTATAGTTTGCAGGGCAAGCTGAGGGTTAGTATTATTAAAAAAACTTAAGAATATACGCGCTATAGCCAGATCTGGTGTTACCCTAACCTTGGTAATGGTTACCATTGTGTTTGGCAGGTAGTTACTCCCTTCGCGCTGAAATATTGTTGCAAGGTCTTCCTGAATTACTCCTGCGAATTTTTGCTGACGTTTTGATTCCATTTTTCTATAGGTTATAAGGTCAATTGTGAATGGTTAAAGCCAAAGCCTAAAGCTACTACTTTAACATAATTATATTAAATGCTTTTTTGTTTTCCAGAGTGAGTTTAAAGTGACGAACTTTAAACTTTCCACCTTAAACTTTAAACTCCTTTTATAAGTCTTGTTTTATTTCATCCAGCCCCTTGATGCTTAGTCGCGCGCTGATGCCTGATGCCAGTATCGCAATAATACCAACGGTTATAAATACTAATATAAAATCCGACAGCCTGATCTGTACCGGGTAGGCATCTATTACCTCCATTTGGCCGCCCATTTTTATAAAGCCATAATGCTGCTGCAACAGGCAAAATATCAGCCCCAAAACAACACCCGCCACACAACCGATTACCGATATCATCATCCCCTCAAAAAAGAAGATGCCCTGTATAAGCCTTTTACCGGCACCCAGACTGGTTAATATGGCAATGTCCTTGCGCTTATCTATCACCAGCATGGTTAGCGAGCCAATAATATTAAATATGGCGATAATGAGCACAAACACCAGGATCATAAATATGAACCAACGCTCATAATTCAAGGTTTTATAAAGTTCGGTATTTTGCTGGATACGGTTTTTTACGGTAAAGTTTTTGCCTATTTTTTCAATAATAACTTTTTGGGCCGCATCAATATCAGCACCTTTTTGATAGTTGATCTCGATTGATGATACATTGGTCGGCTGATTGAGCAGATCGCGGGCAAAATCAATGTTGGTAACCACAATATCATCAAAGTCCTGCTGTATGCTAAAGATACCCGAAGGGTAGATGCTCCGTACCACAAACTCGTCCAACGGATTGGAGCCACCGAGCGTATTGCGGTTGGGGGCGTAGATCTGCAATGGAGTTCCATTATCATTAATATTTACCGATAGTGTGCCCGCCACCGTACCACCAATAACGGCATAGTTTTGGGTGCCGACCTTCAGCGTAAAGGAACCATCCTGAATGGTACTATCAAGCTGGTGGTTTTTCAGAAAATCATCGGTAACGCCCTTTATGGTACCAATAAATTGCTTGCTGCCATAGCGGATGAGTGCTTTCTCCTGCAGAACCTGGGTATAGGAATATATTTTAGGGTCTTTTTGCAGTTGGTTAAAGTAAGCTGTATTCGGGTCGAAAGTTTTGCCGATGCGTGTTTCTATCTTTATTTCTGGCGTAAAATTACTGTACAGTTTGAGTATAACCGTCTCGAACCCATTGAATACCGACAAAATAATAATAAGCGCCGCGCTGCCAATAAATACCCCCAGCATTGATATGCCCGAGATGATATTAATGGCGTTCATCTTCTTGCGCGAGAACAGGTAACGCTTAGCTATGTAGATGGAAGTGTTCAAACTGCTGCTAAGTTAGAAAAAGGGATTGGTTTCTTTCTCGTAGCCGATAGTAGTTTCGGGGCCATGACCGGGGTACACGGTACAATCATCGGGCAGGGTGAACAGTTTTTCCTCAATGTTTTTGATGAGCTGGGCATGGTTGCCTCCGGGCAGATCGCTGCGGCCAACACTGCCTCTGAACAGTACATCGCCGCCTATTAGCATATTATCAGCCTTGTTATAAAAGCAAAGGTGTGCAGGCGAATGCCCCGGCGCAAAGATCAGCTCTAAAGTGGTATTACCAAAGCTTACGGTACCGGTTTGGGGCAAATAAACCTCAGGCAATGGCGAAGGCTCATACCTAAAACCCATAGCCGGAGCATAGGCAGGCACGGCAGCCAATATCTCCGACTCGCCGATATTGAATTGCGGC
>Ga0302312_10000068_pt1 | contig 99888 bp, 86 predicted proteins | sample III_Palsa_N2_1_FD_200529 | JGI IMG/M metagenome (GOLD analysis project Ga0302312, IMG submission 200529) | Peat permafrost microbial communities from Stordalen Mire near Abisko, Sweden - III_Palsa_N2_1 | ecosystem: Environmental > Terrestrial > Soil > Palsa > Peat permafrost | place: Sweden... | reverse complement strand
ACGTCTTCCAGGTTGGCCAGGGGAACAAAGTCCTTTATTTTGGGTTCACGATTGTCTGTCCTTTTACCGAGGCGGATATGCCCCATTTGCGTGAGTGAGCCTATCGGCTTCGCTATACCATTTCTAACCGCCACCACACCGGCGATCAGGGTTGTTGCCACGGCCCCCAGGCCGGGAATCAAGATGCCTAGCTTACCGCTGGCGGGTAGAACTTCCTGGCGTTCTGTTCCATTGCTTGTGCTCATAATTGTATCCTTTAAATCTTGTTAATAATCAAATTTATGGCGGCCCTCCGGGCCGCCGCCCGAAGGGCCATCATTAGCGGTGATCCGCCATCGGGCTAAATTGCCCAAATAGTCCGATGGCGGATCACAACCAACCTTCTCTTAAATACCACTCTAACGTTTCTTCCAATCCATTCTTCAGGTCATAGTCCGGAAGGAATCCTAACTCTCTCCGGACGGCGTCTGTCTGGCAGATCCAGTTGGCCCCCGTGAGCTCCAGTAACTTTTCCCGGTTCAGTGCGGGGGCTTTCTTTCTCTTTTCATATATCCATTCCAGACCGCCGGCAATGACCCTGACCAGCGGCACGGGAACATGGAACTTCAATGCCTTTCTGTGGAAATATCCTTTCACAATATTAGCTAGCTCATAGCGTCCATAGGCTTTCCCGTCCGTTACATTATAGGCCTTGTGCACCTGGTCCGAAAACAAGGCATGTACGGTCAGGTCCGCAAGGTCTTTGACATACACAAAGCTCAATCGCTGAGGGGCTTTCCCGATATAAGGCTCCCACCCCCTGCTGATCATGCGCAGGATGATGAAGATGTCCTTGTCCCGGGGGCCGTAGACTGCTGTAGGGCGCAACACCAACCAGGGTAAGGGTTGGGCTGACAGGGTATATTCTGCAAGCAATTTGCTCCTGCCATAGGCTGTAACAGGATGCGGTAGGGTACTTTCTGTAATGAAGCCTTCGGGCTCATTCAAAGGCCCGATGGCCGCCAGGCTGCTGATGACAACCATCTTCTTCAGGGACGGCAGCGCTACTTTCGCCGCCTGCGCCAGGGTTTCCGTTGCTCCTGCATTCGCCCTGTCGTATTCCTGTTCTGAACTTGCTTTCGTCGCTCCGGCCGCATGAATGATGTAATCGTAACCACCCTCTTCCAATTCCTGCACCAATCGTTCCCGGTTATCAAAATCCAGGATGGTGTACTTGATCTGAAAACCAGCCAGGTGCTCCAGCTTACTGCTCTTTCTGACTCCGGCCGTGACTTCCAGGCCCTTAGCCAGGGCTGCTTCTATCAAATGATATCCGACAAATCCGCTGGCGCCGGTGATCAGCAATTTCTGCTTCATAACGCCTTTTCGTAAATACGATATTTTTTATACACCTTCCCGTTCACACTCTCAATCCCTTTATTCATCAGGTCGTTGTTCTCCAATATCCAGGAAGCTTCCGCTCCCTGCATTTTCCGCTCCAGTCCCCGCTTGATGATGGAAGCGTAGAAGCAGGCCTCAATCCCCAGTTTGCGGTATCCTTCCGTCACTCCCAGGGCCAGGACACGGATACTTTTCACCTTCTTCCTCCCCAGGAGAAGTTTTACAATCCCGAAGGGAAACAATCTTCCTTTCCGGACCTTGATCAGTACCTGGTTGATATCGGGTACGGCCAGGGCAAAGCCCACCATCTTGCCTTCGTGCTCTGCCACCAGGCAGAACTGCGGATCCAGCAACATCTTCAGGTCTTTAGCCAGATAGTAGAACTCCTTTTCCGTCATGGGCACAAAACCCAGGTTATGGTCCCACGCGTTATTATAGACTTCCCTGACCTTGGCAGCCTCATTCCAAAAGTCCTTCATATTCACCTGCCGGATGGTGATGCCATGCCTTTCCAGGCGCTGTTCGATGGCGGCCTGCAGGCGCACTGAACGGTCGTTATAGCTGGTGCTTTCTATCCACCAGGCCAACAGGTCCAGGTTCTTGCTAAAACCCGCTTTTTCAATGAGCCGGGAATAGTAAGGCTTGTTATAGGTCATCATCACGACCGGGGGTTTGTCAAACCCTTCTATCAGCAGGCCGCTGGGCTCATTGGTAGAGGGATTCACAGGCCCGATAAGGGTGGTGGCGCCTTTTTCCACCAGCCACCTGGCTGCTTCCGCCAGCAAGGCATTCGCGACTTCCTGGTCATCAATACTGTCAAAGAAACCAAAGAAGCCGTCCGATTTATGATTGAATGTATTATGATTATTATTCAGAATCGCCGCAATCCTTCCCACCAGCTTTCCGTGGTCGTACGCCATGAAAAGGCGGACCGACGAATGTTCATGAAAGGGATGTTTCCCCGGTGTCAATAAGTCCCGCTGCCCGATAAATATTTCCGGCACATAGTTGGCATCCCCCTCGTATAAGGCGTGGGGGAAATCTATGAAGGTTTTCAGCGCCGAAGGACCATCAACTGGCACCACTTCAATCATATCGCCTGGCTTTTAGGGATATATTGAACATTCAACTGCGCGGCGGCTTTCGATAGCTTTTCCACTGCTTCGTCGATCTGGCTGTGCGTATGGGTAGCCATCAGCGAAAAGCGGATCAGGGATTCTTCGGAAGCCACGGCAGGAGATACCACCGGGTTCACGAATATGCCTTCTTCCTGCAATGTCTTGGTCAGTTGGAATGTCTTGTGGTTGTCCCCGATATAGATCGGAATGATGGGACTTTGGGTAGCTCCCGTATTGAAACCTTCTTCTTTCAGTAATTCGAGCGCATAATGGGTATTACTCCACAATCGTGCGATACGTTCCGGCTCGGCCTGAATAATTTCCAGCGCGGCAAGCGTACTGGCCACACAGGCAGGAGGCATGCTGGCGGAGAAGATGAGGGACCGGGCCTTGTGCTTCAGGTAGTCAATCGTCACGGCATCGCCCGCCACAAACCCGCCCAGAGAGGCCAATGATTTGCTGAAGGTACCCATGATCAGGTCTACATCATTCGTCAACCCAAAATGAGAAGCCGTGCCTGCGCCTTTGACCCCCAACACGCCCAGGCTATGGGCGTCATCGACCATGATATTGGCCCCGTACTTTTCCGCCAGGGCGACAATACCAGGCAGGTTGACGATATCCCCTTCCATGCTGAAAATGCCATCCACAGCAATGAGCTTGATGGCTTCTTCCGGAAGGTTCACCAACCGGCGTTCCAGGTCTTCCATGTCATTGTGGGCATACTTGATGGTCCTTGAGAAGGACAACCGGCTTCCGTCAATGATGGAAGCATGGTCGAATTCATCCAGGATCAGGTAGTCATGACGGCCGGTGAATCCTGACAGCACCCCCAGGTTCACCTGGAAGCCCGTACTGAACAACAACGCGTCTTCTTTACCCACGTATTCGGCCAGCTTGGCTTCCAACTCCAGATGGATGTCCAGGGTGCCATTCAGAAAACGGGACCCGGCACAACCTGTTCCGTACTTGTCGATCGCCTTCTTGGAAGCTTCCTCGATTTTGGGATGATTCGTCAGGCCCAAATAGGAATTAGAGCCAAACATCAATGTCCTTTTCCCGTCCAGCATTACTTCCGTGTCCTGACCCGAATGGATAGCCCGGAAATAGGGATAGAGACCAGCAGCCCTGGTCATTTCTGCATCCTTAAATTGTAAAACTTTCTTTAGTAGATTTTTCTGCATGTATTAATCCTATAAGTCCTTAAGCAATGAATATTGAATATTCTGATTCTAAATGATTAACAAATTCCTTATCAAAATGACAATAAGGAAACAGGCTGGTGAAGCCCATCGTTTTGGTTGGGGAGGAGGAATAACGCCTTACAAAGTTTGAACAAATCAGAAGGATGACCAATGTCTAAAAGTCTTCTTAATATGTCCAAAAGGCGGCAATGTACCCTTCCTTACGCCACTTCCACCGGCGCGCGCCGGTATTCCGATGGGGTTTGCCCCAAATGCCGTTTAAAAAACTTTCTAAAAAAGAACTGGTCACTAAAATGCAATATCCCCGCCACTTCCATCACCGATATGGATGGATCCGCCAACAATAGCTTGGCTTCCTTCATCACCATCTCGTCGATCAATTCACCGGCCGTTTTCCCCGTGACTTCTTTAACGATCTCGGTCAGGTACTTAGGCGTCACAAACAACTTGGCCGCATAAAAGCGTACGCTCCGCTCCTCCCTGATATGTTCCGAAATTAATTCATGAAACCGGATATGCAACTCTTCTTTCCGGCTTCGCTTGACCCTGACCCCTGTGTGCTTGCGGTACAGGGATGCCAGTTCGTACAAAAGGGCCATAAAATAATGCCGGATCACTTCTTCGCCGTATGCCTTTTCTTTTCCATCGCGACTTTTTTGCTGTAGCATCAGCATCAGGTCCACCAATGTATCCGCATCTTCCTGCTCCAGCACAAGGTAAGGATTGCTTCTCAACAGGAAAAAATCAAAGGCCGCTACACTATTCCCGGAAAGGCCGCTCTTCATGAGGAATTGCCTGGTAAAGATGACACCGACAACGGCGGCATCCGCACTGGTATCCAACTTTTCCCTGACCGTATCCGGAGAAACCATCAACAACGTATTTTGCTGCAGCACGTATTCAACGTTGTTCAGGACAACGGAAGCATTTCCCCTGACCGCCACAAACACAGCGATATAATCCGTTTTAAAAGGATAAGGGATCAATTTCCTCCGGCTTCCCAGGGAGTCTGAACTGAGGACATAAAAATCCCTTCCCTTCCACTGTCCTTCGAAATTTGAAATGGCCTGCTCAATACTATGTACCGGTATACCTTCGTTCTTCATCAGCTTTCCATTAAACTAGTACCTAACGGTAATAGACATTATGTTTATGTAAAGACTTCAATTTACTAAAAAAAACCCTACCGTAAGACACCTACTCCTCTGTCCAGCCCATTGAATACCCACTATTTATACACGTCCGCCCTACAAGACAAGTTTCGAGCCATTCATTTTCGTTCAGGGAATGACCTGCCTTACGCCCTGATCGCCTGTATGACGAACCGCGCAATCTCCTTTTTCCTCCGTTGCATCATCTTCCTGTACTCGGACTCTTCCATCCCAAAGGCGTGCTGTACGTACTCTCTAGCGATAAAAGGGAACAGGATCAAAGAGATGATATTCAGGAACAGTTGCTCTCCCTCTATTTTGATGATCCGTCCGGCCTTATGCTCCTCCTGCAAAAGAACCGATAATTGTTCCAGGAAAGGGGTATACAACTTGTACAGATTCTTCTTTTCACAGATCGCCGGATTTTGCTTCATTTCGTTCAAAATGAACAAAGGATTGCAGGGTTGGGACTCCACCAGGTCCATTTCCGCTTCTACCAATTGTTCGATCTTTTCAAAGAAAGGAATGTGGGCATAAATGATGGGCTGCACTGTTCCCAGGAACCGTGTAAAAGCTTCGTCAAATACAAGTTCAAACAGTTTCTCCTTGGACCGGAAATAATAATGCAGGAGCGCGCGATTGATCCCCGCTTCGTCCGCGATGTCCTGCATCCGGGCTCCCGTCAGCCCCTTTTCGGTAAATACCTTCCGGGCCGCCTGTCGAATCAGTTCTTCCGTATTTTGTTCCATAACCACCTCCTCTTTTATCAGTACTGTTTAACAAGTTGGCTAACCAAAGATCTCATCCAGCACAATATACAGAAGCCGCCCCAGTCATTCGGCTTCCATTGACCTCCCAAAAATACAACTTTAACAACATTGTTAAACATTTTCGGTAAGTAATACCATTCTTTCCCTGTTTTTTACAAATGGCTTACAATGTGTTCAGGCTTGTTATATTTGCCAAACATGATCTCCCAGGATACGATACGACAGATACAGCAGCGCATTGACATTATAGACGTGGTGGGAGAATTCGTCAAGTTGAAAAAGAGGGGTGTCAGCTACCTGGGACTTTGCCCTTTTCATAATGAAAAGTCCCCCTCTTTCACCGTTTCCCCCGTAAAAGAGATCTATAAATGTTTCGGCTGCGGACGCAGCGGCAATACCATCGGGTTCCTGATGGAACACGAAAAATACAGCTATGTGGAAGCCCTCCGCTGGCTGGCCGCCCGCTACGGCATACAGATGGAGGAGACCGAAACGTCTCCCGAATACAAGCAACAGCAGCAGATAGCCGACAGCCTTTACATCCTAAACTCCTACGCCCAGCAGTTTTTTACGAAAACCCTCTTCGAATCGGAAGAGGGGCAGTCGGTGGCCATGACCTACCTGCAGGAACGGGGATTCAGGGAAGACATTATCCGGAAATTCCAGTTGGGGTACTGTCCCGAAAACGGGCATTCCTTTGCCAAGGCAGCCCTGGCGGCCCAGTTCAACCCTGAATTAATGGTTCGCAGCGGACTGGTCGTGCAACGATATGACCAGCCTTTCGACAATTACCGGGAACGTATCATCTTTCCGATCCACAACCAGACGGGCAAGATCCTGGGATTCGGCGCCAGGCAGATCCGCAAGAACGACAAGTCTCCCAAATACATCAATACACCGGAGAACGAGATCTATGTCAAAAGCAAGCTCCTTTATGGCTTGTATTTTGCCCGTCAGGCCATCGACCGCCAGGACGAGTGCCTGTTGGTGGAAGGATATACTGACGTCCTGTCCCTCCACCAGGCCGGGATTGAGAACGTCGTGGCCAGCGGGGGAACTTCCCTGACGGTGGACCAACTCCGGCTGATCAAAAAATACACCGACAACCTCACCATCATTTATGACGGGGATGCGGCCGGCGTCAAAGCTGCCCTGCGGGGTTTGGATATGGCGTTGGAAGAGCGCCTGCACGTCCACCTGGTCCTCATACCTGATAAGGAAGACCCTGACAGTTACGTCCATAAGGTGGGAACGACCGCTTTCCGCGAGTTCGTCAGCGCCAATAAGAAGGATTTCATCCTCTTTCAACTGGATATAGCCCTCAAAGATGCAGCGGGAGACGCGGGGAAAAAGGCGACCGTCGTCAACCAGATAGCCGAGACTCTTTCCCGTATCAACAAAACGGAAGACTTCACCCGCCAGCAGGACTATATCCGCCGGAGCGCAGAACTTCTGAAGATCGACGAAGGGGGGTTAAATGCGCTCGTCAATAAGCACATTAGAGATCATATCGCCAAGCTGGAAGCAAAGGGGGGTGCGGGAACCAAACCCTTTCAGGAAGGGGCTTCCAGCGGCGCCGGAACATTGGGCAATGCCGGCGCTTCCGGGGGCGTCGACGCGCTGGACGGGCAGGCCGCCCAGTCCCTGGAAGAGAAGGATGCCTTTGACCTGCTCAACAGAGAAGAGGCCAATGAACGTGCCCTGGTGCGCGTTTTGCTGGAGTTCGGGGACAAGCCATGGGAAGACGGAGGCGTGGTGGCCGATTATATTTTCAGCCATTTTGACGATGGAGATTTGTTTGAGAACAAAGCCTTGTATGCGTTACTGGACCTTTATAAGCAATTACACCGCCAGGGAGCCAAACCGAATGCCAAAAGCTTCCTTTATCATGACGATCCGCAGGTGTCAGCCCTGGTCATCAGCCTTACGGAAAATCGCCATGAGCTCAGCGACCGGTGGAATCACCGGGACGACGAGCTCCGTTACGATACGATCAAACAAGGATACCTGAAATACCTGGGGCGGGAATACATCGTCAAAGAGGAACAGGCGGACCTGGTGCGCTACAAAGAAGATGTGCGCTCCACCGTTACCTATATCCAGTTAAAGAAGATTAAAAAGATGATGAATGAGAACCAGAAGGACCTGGAAAAACCGCATACGCCCGAAGAGCTGACCCTCCTGGGAGACACCCACCGGCACTTAAAAGATATGGAGATCGAACTGACCCGGGCCCTGGGCACGGTCTACCTGAAATGACCTTCCAAGTACATAAATCCGGCAAACAGTTCAATGTAACCGCATGATCCTTCGAAAAGTATATCCCTTCCTGGTATTCGTCTTAATATTCCTCGTCGTCGGCGCCTGGTTGCTGATCACCTATGACAAAGCAACCCTGCTCCTGGCCGTGAATAGCCGGTACTATCCCCTGGGGGATGCCGTCATGCCCTACTGGACCAACTGGGGGGACGGGATCACCCATATCATCCTCGTCATCGTGTTAACCGTCTTTGCCCGAAGGAAGTACGGCTTCGCCGAAGCCGTACGCTTCGCCTGGCTCGGCGCCCTTAGTTTCGCTATTCCATCTCTCGTGTCGTTATACCTCAAAAGTGAATTCTTCAATCAGGAACCGCGACCGGTTACCTATTTTGAAAAAACACCTTCCCTCGTTCACCACGTACCGGGCGTAGAACTATGGACCTATAACAGCTTCCCTTCCGGGCATACCATTACCGCCTTTTCCATCGCCCTGCTGCTCATTTACCTGGTGGTCAAACGGCACCGGTGGGGCTGGTCGTTAGGACTATTCGTCTGGGCTTGTTCCGTGGGATATTCCAGGATGTACCTGGCAGAACATTTTTTTAAAGATGTATATGGCGGGGCCTGCATAGGAGTCGGTACTACCCTGCTCGTGCTATGGCTCGGGGAGTGGCTGGGTCCAAAAATCTTTCGCAAGGCCGGGTATCCCGGGGTGATGCCGCCGGCGCTCAGGCCGGGGTGACGGCGCTTCAGACCAGGCGACAGCGCTAGACTGGGTGACAGCGCTAGACCGGAGATAATTCGCTGTAAGAATGGGGCAGCATATCTTCCTCACGGATGCCCAGGGCTTCCTTGTAGCCTTGGCACTGACGGGCTAATTGCTCTGCTCCGATGGAGTCGTCTACGTCAATCGCTTCGATCTCTACAAAATCTCCCAGGCCCTGCACTTCGTCCAGGTGGAATTTTACATTCTCAATGAAATAGACCTCGCGTTGCTTCTCAATGATCCGGGTAATGCCGATCGCCTTATCCAGTAGGTTCTTCAGGCAATCCTGCTCCCCGGCTTGCACAGTGAACAGGGTCACGTGCCCGGAATTAGGATCGGGCAAAGCAGAGCCATCATGGTGGATCAGGACGTTCTCCATATTCCCTTCCCTGAATTTCAGGCGGCCATTGGGCACATTAAAGTAGGTATCTTTCTGGCAGTCAGTTCCCACAAAACGGGCGTTATGGGAAATCAAAAAAGCCCGTACTACATCAATATGTTCGCAACGGGCTTTCAATGCTATATTAAATTGTTGCATAGGCTATTTCTCAGTGGGATTCTTCTTCCCCGCGTTCAGCTTCTCCAGGGTGGAGTCCAGCCTTCGCTTGCGGGTGTCGTCCTTTTTCGCGCCCACGATCCAGGCTACGTATTCTTTCTTGTTGGTAAACGACAGGGCGTCGAAAAAGTCCTTGGCCCTGGGGTGGAGCGTAAAGAGCTGCTCCAGGTCTTCCGGAGGCGAAACCGTCCGCTTGCCCTGGTGTACGCCTTCTACAGCAGTAGCTACTCCATGGTTGGCAGAAGCCCTGGTAAGGACGGGGATCTGTTCCGTCTTTTTGAAGCGGAGCGCTGTCCAGACGTGGTCGATAGCCACGGAACGGACAATCTCAAACCCCGCATCAGACAGGCAAAGCCAACTACAATCCCGGTTCAGATCGCTGGCGATCTTGGACGCGGCCTTGGGGTAGGCAATCCACAGCTTCGCTTCTTCATGAAGCGCAGGTAACACTTCTCTCAGGATCGTGGTCAGTTGGTTTAGGTTCACCGCAAACACCAAAGCAAAGTCAATCTTCTTACTCCTCAACAGGGGGGTAACGTTCTTTGCAAAGGATAGCTTGACAAATTGTTTCTCAATAGCTGAGGGGATACCTTGAACCAACAGATTTTTTTCGTCCCTGAGTTGCAGTTTTTCAAACACCGTTTGCGACATACTACAACACTTTTTGTAAAAAGTTAGAATGGAAATGGAATGCGAAATTACGAAAAAATTACACGGATACGTGCAGGATGCGGAATAAAATTTAATTCAGGTCCCGTTTGCGGCTTCTTCTCCGGTCACGGTATTTGAGGATGCCCGCCTTGCTCTCATTTCCTTTAAGCAATCGTCCAATATTCTTCTGATGGGTCAGCAAGACCAGCAGGGCCACGGAAACGGCAAAGATGCGATACAACTGTTCCGGCTCATCGAAAATATACAGAATAAAAATAGCGAACGCAATACCCGCCAGCATTGAACTTAGCGATACGAAACGGGTGGTATACAGCACCAGCAAAAAAACGCCTACACAGGCGACTGCCACATTTGGCTGTATGGCCAGCACCATCCCAAAGAGCGTGGCGATCCCCTTACCTCCTTTAAAATCGGCCCACAACGGGAAAATATGACCCAATACGGCGGAAAGACCCAGCCCTATCTGAAGGTTCATCAAATCCACACTGTGTATAGGATCGGTATAATAAGGTAATAAGAGAAATAATTTCACGGCGGCAGTTCCCTTGAGCATATCCACTGCCATCACATAAGTGCCGTATTTGGGACCCAGTACCCTGAACGTATTGGTGGCGCCCATATTCCCGCTCCCATATTCCCGTATATCGATGCCGAAAAATGCCTTACTGACAATTAACGCGGTGGGAATAGATCCGATACAATAAGCAAGTAATATTACCAGAAATTCGTTCATAGTCCATTGGATAGTGCACGCAACATCTAAGATAAGATAATTTGGGCAATAGACAATCAGTTAGCCCCCTACTTTTGCCATAATTGGGACACCCAATCCTCTTTTCTTGCCGTATCCACCTGTGTAAAGCCTGCGTCACCGGCTGCTTCCCCCAGGATCTGTTCATCGGAAAAGAGGATACCGCTCAGCAGCAAAAGACCTCCCGGCGCCAGCAATCCGGCGAGGGCAGGCATCTGTTCGAGGAGGACGTGCCGGTTGATATTAGCCAGGACGATATCCGCCACCGGTACTTCCACCAGGTCTGAAGCCAGGTGCACGGTCATCCTGACGGCTCCGTTGCGATCCTTGTTTTCCAGGGCATTCTCCATACTCCAGGGATCATTGTCCAGGGCCCATACGGTAGCCGCTCCCAGGCGTTCAGCCAGGATGGCCAGCACACCCGTACCCGTCCCAAAGTCCACCACCCGCTTGCCTGTCATGGGAAGGGTCCGCATCCGGGCAATCATCAGGTAGGTCGTGGCATGGTGCCCCGTTCCAAAACTCATCTTAGGAGTAATGACGATCTCCTGCTCCACCCCTGGTACAGGCGCATGGAAATCAGCCCTGATGGCGCAAAAGTCGTCTATAATCACGGGCTCAAAACTGGATTCCCATACCTGGTTCCAGTTCTGTTCGGGGATCATATTCCGGGTGAGTTGCCACTGATGCTCCGTTGCCAGGGAGGCAAAGGCGATCTCATCCAGCTTGCCTTCAGGAATGTAGGCCTTGAGGGTCATCCCTTCTTCTTCAAATCCTTCAAAACCATGGCGTTCCAACTCGGGGATGGCCATTTCCCGTCGGATGGGGTCCGCATCGGTAATGATTATTTCTATGTATGATGGCATAAAAAGAAGCCGTCCCTTTTTAGAGAGACGGCCTGGTAAATATGTGAGTTAAAATACGGTTGTCGTTCTTTGTGGGCGTTTTGCCTTACAGTTCTTCCGGAGCATCGTTCCCTTGTGCGTGGTTCTCACGGGGAGGGCGGGCTTCACGGGGTTCGCGCGGCTCGCGTGGACGTTCTTCGCGTGGACGATCGCCGCCACGGAAATCCCTGCGGTCTCCGCCACGGTCTCCACCGCCACGGGAATCCCTGCGATCTCCGCCACGGTCTCCATGATCTCCCCCACGGTCATCGCGGGATTCTCTTTCCACATATCCTTCCGGCTTGGGCATCAGCACCTTGCGGCTGAGTTTGAACTTACCGGTCTTCTGATCGATGCCCAGCAATTTCACCTTCACTACGTCCCCTTCGTTAAGTACGCCTTCCAGCGTATCGAGGCGTTTCCAGCTAATCTCGGATATATGAAGCAGGCCTTGCTTGCCCGGCATGAATTCCACAAAAGCACCGAATTCCTTGATCCCCTTGATAGGACCTTCGTAAGTGGCGCCGATTTCGGGCATTGCCGTAATCCCCCTGACCCAGTTCACAGCCTTGTCCAGACCTTCCTTGGCAGGAGAGAAGATGCTGACTTCCCCTTGGTTGCCGACTTCTTCAATATTGATGGTAGCACCAGTTTCGCGTTGGATCTCCTGGATCACTTTACCCTGGGGTCCGATTACTGCACCGATAAATTCCTTATCGATGAACAGTTTCACCATTCTTGGCGCATGTGGCTTCACTTCTGCACGAGCCTCGGGGATCGTAGCGTACATCGCATCCAGGATGTGCAAACGGCCGGTCCTGGCTTGTGCCAGTGCTGCCCGCATGGTTTCCATAGGAAGCCCGTCCACCTTGATATCCATCTGCACGGCACAAATACCTTCGCGGGTACCGGTGACCTTGAAGTCCATGTCTCCCAGGTGATCTTCATCTCCGAGAATATCCGTCAGAATAGCATACTTATTATCGCTGGCACGGGAAATGAGTCCCATGGCCACACCACTCACGTGCTTGGGGAAAGGAACCCCTGCGTCCATCAGTGCCAGAGAACCGGCACATACGGTAGCCATGGAAGACGAGCCGTTGGATTCAAGGATATCGCTCACGATACGGACCGTGTAAGGATATTCGCTGCCCGGCATCATCTGCTTCAGGGAACGCATAGCCAGGTTACCGTGGCCTACTTCGCGGCGGCCGACACCCCGCATCATCTTCACTTCTCCTGTGGAGAAGGGAGGAAAATTATAGTGCAGGATGAACTTGGAATAGTTAGAGACGGCAGCGCTTTCGATCAACAACTCATCCAGGGGAGTACCCAGGGTAACGGTTGTCAATGATTGCGTTTCACCGCGGGTGAACAAGGCTGACCCGTGCGGTGTAGGCAGGGGGTCGATCTCCATGTTCAACGGACGGACCTGGTCCAGTTGACGGCCATCCAGGCGGATGCGGTCATCCAGGATCATGCCGCGTACGATTTCCCATTGCAGGTCCTCGAAATATTTCTTGGCCAGTTTCTTTCCTTTATCGTCGACTTCATCACCCAGGCTGGTGATCAGGTCGGATTTCAGCGTAGAGAATGCTTCGGACCTTTCGTGCTTGCCCGTACCGCTTTTGGCGATCTGCAGCATTCTTACCGAGGCAAACGCCGCTACCTTTGCCTGCAAAGCATCGTCAGTGGCCGGTTTGGTATATTCACGCTTGGCCTTCACCCCTACTTTTTCCCTCAGCTCTACCTGAGCCTTGATCTGCAGGCGGATAGCGTCGTGACCGATCTGAAGAGCCGTCAGCAGGTCTTCTTCATTACACTCTTTGGCTTCCCCTTCCACCATCATCAGATTCTTCTCTGTAGCGGCGATCAGAAAGTCCATGTCTGACGTTTCCAGTTCCTTGCGGGTGGGGTTCACGATGAACGCACCGTTTACACGGGCCACACGGGCTTCGGAAATGACTTCTTTTATGGGAATGTCAGAAACCGCCAGGGCGGCGCTTGCTGCCAGGCAGGCCAGCGCGTCAGGGAGTATTTCTGCGTCAGAAGAAACAAGAGAGATGAGCACCTGTACATCACAGAAGTAGTCTTCCGGGAACAAAGGCCTCAGGGCCCTATCGATCAGGCGGCTCGTCAAAACTTCATAATCATTCAATCGTGCTTCCCTTTTGAAGAAAGAACCGGGGATCCGGCCTGCGGAAGCAAATTTTTCCTGGTAGTCCACGATCAGGGGGAAAAACTCCTGCCCTTCTTTTGGCTCCTTATTGGCGACTACGGTGGCCAGCAGGATACAGTTTCCCTGGCGGACCGTCACGGCTCCGTCAGCCTGTCTGGCTAATTTACCGGTTTCAATCGTCACGATCCGGCCGCCGCCCAGGTCAAATGAGCTACTGATTGGTTGTGATAACATATAACATATGGATAAAACTGCTAAAAAATTATGCGTACAAAAAAACTATTCCCAACCGAAATAAGCAGTTGGGAATAGTTTGTCGCATCATGTCGCTCTTATTTTCTGAGACCTAATTTTTCGATTAACTGACGATAACCGATCAGGTTACGCCTGCTCAGGTAGGTCAATAAGCTCTTACGCTGCCCTACCAGGTCCATCAGACCCCTCTGGGAACTAAAATCTTTCTTATTATCCTGCAAATGCCCAGAAATGTGGTTGATCCTTTCTGTCAGCAAGGCAATCTGCCCTTCAATAGACCCTGTATTGGTCGGGCTACCCCCAAATTCAGCAAAAATGCTGGCTCTTTTTTCAGTTGTTATCGACATTGTAAACTCACTGTTTAATAAAACTTACGCTTATAATATTGCGGCTGCAAAGGTAATAAAAAAGATTAATTTATGAATAATATCTCCCTTTTTTTAAAAACATTTATCTTGTGAGGGAGGTATGGTACATATATATACTCCGGTCATTGCCCCCCGAACCCTCTACGCCCTGCGCGTGATCTTCCGGGATCATTTACAGATACCGTACCGGGTAAGCTCCGACACAGTCGCCTGGCGTCGGGCGGAAGGGCCAAAGATCAACTATTCCACTGAAAATCTGCCTGATGCGCTCAGGATCACCCCCTCCGGGATCCTGGAAGAAACCTACGTCCGGGGCGGGACACCGGCTGCCGATCCTTTACAAAATGTTCCTTTGCACCCGCTATGGGAGGCGACAGAAGGCTCGTTCAGCGACTGGGAAGACGCCCGCAGGGGTCCGCACGCCGGGGAAGGTTCCAGGGACTGGCCCTTTGACCTGTTCGGGGCTGTATTTTACCTCCTTTCCCGGTATGAGGAATACCTCCCCGGGGCTGTTTTTGATCCCATGGACCGCTTTGACTACACTTCCAGTTGGGCCTATCGGCAGGGGTGTCTGGACCGGCCACTGGTAGACGAGTGGATAGAGGCTTTCCGGGAGCAATGGCTGCAACCGGCCCTGGAGGCGGCGGGCGGCTCGGAGATGACCACGGGGGAGGCCGCGGAGGCGGGCGCGAGTTTGGGCACGGGTGCCACGGTGACGGCGGCCATGGGCGGTTCGGAGAAGGCCGGCGAGCCAGAACATTCGTTCATTTTTAGCCCCACCTACGATATCGACCTGGCCTGGTGTTACCGGCACAAGGGAATATTCAGGACCTTGCTGAGTCTGGCCCATAGTATTCTGAGGGGAAATATAAAGCAACTGGTCGAACGCTGGAAGGTCTGGACCTACAAGCTGCCGGACCCTTTCAACAATTATGATTGGATGGACGAGCTGCACGAAGCGCATCCGGTAGACCCCATTTATTTCTTTCCGGCCGGAAGGGCCCTGAATGCCTACGACAAAAACCATTCTCCCCGTAACAAGGCGTATAAAGCGTTGATCAGGCGGCATGCGGCGCGGTATCCCGTGGGCATCCATCCGTCATTTTACAGCGACGGGCGGGGCCGGTTAAAAAAGGAAAAGTCCCGGCTTTCGGCTATCACCGGAAAACCAGTTACCCTGAGCCGGTTCCATTTTATCCGGTTCAGGCTGCCAGGCTCCTACCGGCTCCTGCTGGAAAACGGCATCACCACCGATTATTCCATGGGATATGGGCATATAAATGGCTTTCGGGCTTCCTATTCCCGTCCTTTTCCCTGGTATGACCTGGAAAAAGAAAGAGAGACCTCCCTGCAGGTCGTCCCTTTTTGCTTTATGGAAGCGACCAGTTATTACGAACAACAACAAACACCCCAGGCTACAAAGGCCGAGCTGGAAAGATATATATACGCCCTTCGTGCTGTAAACGGCCGTCTTACAACCATCTGGCACAACAGCAGCCTGAATGATTCCCCTCACTGGATCGGCTGGAGAAGTATCTACCATGACCTGTTCCATAAAGTCCATCCCCCTACCCGGTCCATATGAATCCAAAGACACCACACATATGCATCGCCCTGATGGATGATCCGTATTACAAACAATCGGCGATCAGGGTAGCCGGCGCGCTGGCAAGGGCGGGATACAAAGTGACCCTGGTAGGAAGGAGACTGCCGGGGGCGAGCGGAGGCGGGACGACGACGGCGCAGGCGGGGGTCGGCAAAGCCGGGGCGAGCGGAGGCGGCCCGGCAGCGGCAAGTCAGCCCTTTCGGCAGGTACGGTTCTCCTGCCTTTTCAAAAAAGGCGTCACCTCTTATGCGGAAATGAACATCCGCCTCTTCTTCTATTTGTTGTTTCACAAGGTAGACCTTGTCTGCGCGGTGAATCTGGATACCATCCTACCCTGCTGGATGATCTCTGTAATCAAACGGGTCCCCCGTGTGTACGACGCAAGGGAACTATTCACGGAAATGGCAGAATTGGTGGCAAGGCCCCGTATCCAAAAAGTGTGGCTCCGGATCGAAAGGGGGATGGTGCCCCGCTTCCCCAACGGATACGCGGTTTGCCAATCGATAGCCGACGAGTTCCATAGAAGGTACGGGGTACAGTATGCCGTCGTCAGGAATATGACTGTGCTGGAAGACCATCCTCGTTCCCCCAGGCCGTTGGAAGGGCCTTACCTGCTCTACCAGGGAGCCGTCAACCATGGGCGTGGACTTGGAGCCCTCATTCCGGCCATGCGATCTATCGGTTTACCCCTGGTGATTTGCGGATCCGGCAATTATATGCGGGAGTGCCGGGAATTGGTCAAACACTACGGGCTGGAGAGCAGGATCGTCTTCACCGGCCAGCTGATGCCTACTGCACTGAGGCAGTACACAGACCATGCCTATGCCGGCATCAACCTGGTGGAACGGGAAGGCCTGAACCAGTACTATTCCCTCCCCAATAAACTGTTTGATTACCTGCACGCGGGTGTACCCCAGGTAACGATGGACTATCCGGAATACCAGCGGGTACAGGCCGCTTTTGAAGTGGCGGTGCTGATCCCTGAATTGACGGAAGAAGAGATCGTCCGCGCCACCCAACACCTTATCGAAGACCCCCTATTGTACTCCCGGCTAAGGAATAACTGCGAACCGGCAAGGCGCCTGTTTAACTGGCAAGCAGAAGAGCCGGTATTGGTGGAGGTGTTCAGGCGGCTCATGCCAGTGAATATTCGATAAACTTCCCCAGCTTATATTGATCCATTTTCCGGAGGGAAGGAGCTGCAGACAGTAAGTTCTGTCGTAACCGGTTTTCATTCAAGATAAACCACGCCCCATAGACCCGGTGCATACCGGTACGCCTGAGCCATTCGTATAGCCGGACCAGTCGGCTCCTCTTGCGCAAAAGAGACAAAGGCCTGTAAGAGCTGTAGAGGGCCCATAAATTATGGATCGCTCCTTCGGTTTGGCGGAGGAAGTCTTCATTGCTGGATAAACCCGTGTGCAAAAGCGGGTTATTAATATGTACAATGGGGACCCCGTCTTTTTCCAACTGCATGCTGAGGAAAGTGTCTTCATGCCCGTAGCGGGTCATGTTTTCAGGCGCCATTTCTCCTAAAAGGGCCTCCCGGGGAATCAGCAAATTAAAGGTGGTCAGAAAGTTTCCTGGCCTCCGATTGAACTTATCTGCAAGATATGATTCCCGGTTAGTGCCATACCACCAACGAAGATTATCCCTGTGTTCCGCTTGTTCGTAAGCAATCCCCCCAAATACAACTGTTTTGGCATCGGCCAGCGCCGCATAACGGGCATAGAACTGGTCATCCAGCACCATCGCATCACTGTCCACCAGCAATAAGGTAGGATATAACGCCATCCCCGCCATCACATGGCGAATGCGTTGCGCCCCCAGGTTTTCAGTAAAAGCATGATAGCGCACATTAGGCATCAGGCTTAATGAGGCATTGCCGGCAATGACAGAAGCGGTATAGGAAGCGTCATCGGCCACGAGGATCTCAAATGGGATGCCGAAGTCCTCTCCCTGCCGTTGCAGGGCCGTGACCAGGGGGATTACATTCAGGTTATATACAGGAATCAATATGGAGATCATACAAGGGAAACCTTCGACATCATAAAGAGGAAACGCTGGCATTGTCGATCACCTTCCCCTTCTCTGTCTTCAGCGTACGGGCCGGAAATTTCTGGATGACGCGGTAATCATGGGTAGCCATAATCACCGCCGTACCGTAGTCCCTGGCAATGTAGAAGAGCAATTGCATGATCTCATCGGATGTTTCCGGATCCAGGTTCCCGGTGGGCTCATCGGCCAGGATCAGTTTGGGAGAGTTTAACAGGGCACGGGCAATATCCACTCTTTGCTGTTCTCCCCCGCTCATTTCAAAAGGCATTTTGAACCCCTTGGACCGGAGGCCTACTTTATCCAGCACGTCCTCAATCTTTTCGTTCATCAATTGCTGATCTTTCCAGCCGGTGGCCTTCAGTACAAATTTGAGATTTTCGTGCACCGTGCGATCCGTCAGCAGCTGGAAATCCTGGAAAACGACTCCCAGGTTCCGTCTCAGGAAAGGCACTTTTTTCCAACTGACATCCCGGAGATTAAATCCTACCACCATTCCATCCCCTTGCTTAAGGAACAGATCCCCATACAAGGTTTTCAGAAGGCTGGATTTCCCCGCCCCCGTTCTGCCTACCAGGTATACGAATTCTCCCCTGTGAACTTCGAGGTTAACATCTTGAAGGATAAGGTTATCTCCCTGGTAAATGTTTGCCTGCGTTAAAGAAACTATTACTTCTGCCATCTATCTCGTTTCTACCTGCAAAATAGTCAAACCCCCTCAAATGTGAAGGCAGGAATTTCAAACATGCGTTATCACTAAAAAAATAGTTTAAAAATTTGTACAACTAAATATTTAGTCATAGCTTTGACCCATGCCCCCAAAAACACTCACAAAAGCGGAAGAACAGATCATGCAAGTGTTATGGAATGTAGGGAAAGGATTTTCCAGGGACATTCTTGAAACACTCCCCCAGCCCAAGCCCCACCAAAACACGGTAGGGACTATCCTCAAAATATTGCAGGAAAAGGGTTTTGTCGGCGCTACCCTCGTAGGACGCAACCATGAATATTACCCGCTGGTTTCAAAGGAAGAATATTCCAAAAGCTCCGTGAAAAGTCTTGTCAAAGGCTATTTTGACGGATCCTTCTCGAACATGGTCTCCTTCTTTGTCAAGGAGAAGAACATGTCTGTGGACGAGTTGGAAAAGCTTTTGCAACAAATCAAGAAACAGAAAAACACCCCCAAATGAGCCCTTTTATTGCCTATTTGCTGAAGATGGTCCTCGTATCCGGTGTATTATACGCTTACTACCACGCGGTGCTGAGGGATAAGCGCTTCCACCAGTGGAACCGCTTCTACTTATTGGCAGCCGTATTTCTTTCTATCACCCTCCCCTTATTCCATATAAGGGTTCAGCAACCTGCCCAGGACAACGCTTTGTTACTGGCTGTCCTGCGCCTGATGGCCAACGTCAGAACCCACGAAACCACCGTCGCCGTGCACCCTTCCTTCTGGGCAAGCCTCACCTGGGAAGACGCATTCCTCTATGCCTACATGGGTATTGCCGGTATCCTGTTGGCGATGCTGGCGCTCCGCTTGCTGCGTATCAGGCGGCTTCACGATGATTCTCCCCACTATCACCTGGAAAAAATAACGCTGGTAGAAACCAGGGACGCGGGTACCCCCTTCTCCTTTTTCAACTGGATATTCTGGAACAAGGAATTAAAAATGGATTCCATTGAAGGGCAGCGCATCCTGCGTCACGAACTGACCCACGTCCGCCAGCAGCACAGCCTGGACAAGATGATCCTGCAAATGGCCTGCATCCTCTTTTTCCCGGTCATCTTTTTCTACGTCATCCGCAGGGAACTCCAACTGATCCATGAGTACCTGGCAGATAAACAGGCCACCCGCAACGAGGACCTGGCGGAATACGCCCAATTACTACTCAGCCAGGCCTTCCAGGTATCTCCCTATGCCTTTGCGAACAGCTTTTTTCAGCACCCGCTCAAAAGACGCATTGCTATGATGACCCGCTTTAATAACCCCCGCTTCACCTATTTGAGAAAGGTCATGTTCCTTCCTATATCCCTGGGCCTTTTTGGCCTCCTGGCCTTCCGGGTGGATGCTGCCCATCCTAACCTGGCTATTCGCCTGGAAATGGCCGCCGGGCTTCGCAGTAAGCCCGTTTCGCTCACCCTGCCGAAGATGGATAGTATACCCGTCAATCATCCCCTGATCCACCAGGATGTATCAGATGTCGTGAAAAGCCAAAACATAGTGGCGGCAGAGTTCGATGAAAAGCCCTCCCCCAATGTGCTCTTTAAAAGCCATGCCGACACACTTCCGAACGTCGTTGTTATGACAGGGGAGGCCCATCTGTCCATGACCGTTCAGCCCCTGACCAGAGCAGACACAAGCAGCCAACTGACAAACCCGACGAACGTTAAAATTGTCCCATGGAGTGCGTCTAATGAGCCATTATTTGTGATTGACGGCAAACCCAATGCAAGCGCCCTCAAGGAGATCAATCCTAACCTTATTGAGTCCATCACTGTATTGAAAGACGCCAACGCCACCAACCTCTATGGAGACGCAGGAAAAAACGGAGTGATCCTTATCACGACAAAAAAGGGGAATAGCGGACGGGACACCCTCCAACAGGTAACAGTAGTCGGTCTCACAAGTGCCCAACAGGACGCCGCAGACACTGAAAAGATATTTACCAAAGTGGAAATCGAAGCCAGGTTCCCAGGGGGAGACAGCAAATGGAACGAGTACGTCAGGCAAGACATCACGTCCCATATGGACGAGCTGCAAAAAGACAACCGCTCGGGCACCTGTGAAATACTATTCGTCGTACATGCCGATGGTTCCGTTACCGGCGTCCAGGCACTTAGCATGGAAGGAAGTAAACTGGCTGAATTGGCTGTAAGGATTGTCCGGAACGGACCTAAATGGATTCCTGCCCAACAGCACGGGCGTAATGTCAGCGCCTTCCGCAAACAAAAGATCACTTTTCAAATGCCCGATTAAATAACCGGCTACATCTTAAATCACATTGCCATGAAAATTAGTTTTGAACAAATCATGTCTGCCGGGCTCACTATTGGCTTATTGGGGTCATTGACTTTCCGGACGGCGGCTTCCCCTCTTTCCACACCTGGTTACCTGCCGCCTGCCACCGTAATGCACGCAGCCCTAGTACCGCCAGCCGTAATGCACGCAGTCAGGCTTGCGGACACGGTCCCTAGCCCGCAGGTGATCACTATTAACGTCGAGAGAAGAGGCGATTCGACGCAACCCGCCAATAGTCCTCTCTATGTAGTGGATGGGGTCGCAGCGCAGGGTTCCGCTTTTACTAAACTGAATCCTAACCAGATTGAAAGCATCACCGTCCTGAAAGGGGAAAGCGCGGCCAGTCAGTACGGGGAAAAAGGGAAAAACGGGGTGATCCTCATTACCCTTAAAAAGGCCGGGACCTTTGACACAGTCCCTTCCGGAGCAGCCGCCCAGCAAGGGGAGAACGTCATTTTCACCAAAGTGGAAATAGAGGCCGAGTTCCCCGGAGGCGACGCTAAATGGACCGAGTATGTCAAGCAGGCCATCACCGCCAATATGGACGAATTAAAAAAAGACAACCACTCCGGCACCGTCGAATTGCTCTTTGTGGTGAACCTGGATGGCTCTGTCACCGGCGTACAAGCGCTTACGATGCAAAATACCAAGCTGGCTGAACTCGCCGTCAGCCTTGTCAACAATGGCCCCAAATGGATACCGGCCATGCAGAGTGGCCATGCTGTTAAGTCATTCAGAAAGCAGAAGATCACTTTTCTAATGCCCACAAAATAAACGAGCGTATGAACACAACACTGATCAGCACATTCGGCATTTACCTGGGTAAAGTGACCCTTCTTTCGGGCATACTCTACGCGTACTATCATTTTTCATTGAAGGATAAACAGATCTTCGGATGGAATAGGTTTTACCTGCTCGCTTGCGCTGTGTTGTCAGTGTTCATCCCTTTTTTAAGTATCCCTTTACGCCTGTTAGAGGGCCCGCAAAACGGTCCCGGGCTGGCCCACCTCCTAACGGTCGTTCCGGGCGCAGGTGAATTCGGAGAAGAGAGGGAGGGCGCTGTCCATTCCACGGCCCATACCTTTCCCTGGGCCATGGCCTGCCTTCTGGCTTACGGAGCCGTCATCACCGTATTGCTGGCGATATTTGCCTGGCACCTGTGGCGCCTGGCTAAGCTCAAGCGGCAGTCGCCCCAGCAACAGATGGACAGCATCACCCTTATTGATACTCAAACTCCCGGCGCCCCTTTTTCCTTCTTTCGCTGGATCTTCTGGGATGCACAGCTTCCCGTCGATTCAACAGAGGGAAGGCATATCCTGCGCCATGAGCTGGCCCACGTCCGGGGCTGGCATAGCCTGGACAAAATAGGTATGCAGCTATTGTGCATAGGGCTATTCCCTGTCATCCCGTTTTATCTCATTCGCCGGGAACTACAGCTCATCCACGAATACCAGGCCGACCGCCAGGCAGCGGACTCATCGGAAGTGGCTGCATATGCCACCTTCCTGGTGCAACACGCGCTTCACACACCCACCTATTCCTTGTCCAACGGTTTTTATCAACACCCACTCAACAAACGTATAGCCATGATGATGCAATTCTTACCCACCAGGAGGAGTAACCTGCGCAAGTGGGTTGCCCTCCCTCTTTTCGTTCTCCTCTTTGGTCTCTTTGCCTTTACCCTGAAACAAAAAACCGCCTTTACGTTGGATCTCCATATAAAGCCGTCCAAGGTCATGACGGTGGTGATTGATCCAGGGCATGGAGGTATGGATGCGGGGGTCATTTATAAGGGTTTGACAGAAAAAGACCTCAACTTGTCGATTTCAAAGGAGATCGCCCGCCTCGCCCCCGAATATAAGGTAAACGTGATCTTATCCAGGAACAAGGACATGTACGATCCTGTAGGAGTAAAAGCAGATTTTATCAATCGGCAGCACGCGGATCTGATGGTATCCATCCACGTGAACGCAAACATGAAAGCCGGCGATGACCAGGCCAAAAATCCCCCCGTGTTGGGTGATTCGACTTCCTCCGGTATGGAAACCTACATCTCCCCTAAAAATGCCCATTATAATTCCTGCCTCGTATTGGGCTCAATTATGCAACAGCACCTGGCCCAGATCTATCCATCCGTAGAAGAAGTCATGCAACGGAATGAAGGCATCCGGGTGCTGGGAGAAGCCAATTGTCCCGCTGTCCTGGTGGAATGCGGATACCTCACCAATTCAAAAGATGCCGCCTTCCTTTCCGATGCCTCCAACAGGGAGAAAATCGCCCGTAAAATACTGGAGTCGATCGTGGCCTATTCCGAAGGAGCCAGCCTGACTTATCCTGTCAATCACCATCCCGGTAATTAGTCCCGTCTATGATGATATATGCAAGAACAGGCATTACCTGCCTGCTCATGGGATCAGTCATGTCTTTACTGGCGCAATCGCGGCAAACGGATTCCGCGTCGCTGCACAGCCCGCACATGGATTCCGCCTCCCTAAAGGAGATCCGTATCATAGGACAAAAGCCCCTTACGGAGAGGAAGCTGGACCGGACCATCGTGCATGTGGACGCACAACTGACCGACGCCGGAGGCCATGCCCTGGATATCCTGGAAAAGTCTCCGGGAGTAACCGTGGATGACGATGGAACGATCAGTCTCAATGGAAAAAGCGGGGTCCTTGTACTGATAGACGACAGGCCCACTTACCTGTCCGGCCAGGACCTGGTGAGCTATCTGAAGAACCTCCCGGCTTCCCAATTGGAACAGATAGAACTCCTGCCTACCCCGCCGGCCCGCTACCCGGCTTCCGGCGATGCCGGGATTATCATCATCCGCACTAAAAAAACGGGAAATAAAGGTTTCCGGGCGGATATCACGACGTCCTATAACCAGGGCGTTTACGCCCGTACTGACAACACCATTAACCTGAGTGAACGGACCGATCGTTTCCAATTCACAGGAATGGCGGGCTTCTCCAGCACGAATAATTACTACCAGTCGGACCGGTCCAGGCGTTATTATAATCCGGACGGGAGCCTGGCCCAGCTCATTATTCAAAACCATTTGGAGATCAGCCATCAAACCGACTTTACCTATAACGGGGGAATCGAATTCCTCCCGGAAAAGGCCGGCCGGCGGTCAACTACCTGGGGCTTCCTTTTCAGCGGATACGAAAATCCTTACCATGAAACCGGGCATTATACGGATGAGTTTTATACCGGGTCGGCCCAGGCCGACTCCCTGACCCATATCCTCAGTCATTTCCACAATCATCCGGAGAATCAGAATGCAAACGCTCATTTTTTACGTACCATGTCCCACCCTGGAAGGAGCTTCTCCGCAGACGCGGATTTCGTTCACTACCAGACAACCGGTTACCAGGTCGAAACGTCTTCCACCCAGTTGCCGGACAGCTCCACTACCGGTGGCTCAGGGGTACCCGGCTTAGGGGTACCCAGCGCAGGCGGGGTCTTTGACCTGATCGACCAACAGCCTTTCACCGCCGATATATATAGTCTGAAGGCCGACTATACAGATCGTTTCAACAAAAATATCTTTTTGGAGGCAGGCCTCCAGCCTACCTGGTCCCGGAGACAGAACAGCGGGTCCTACCTGGAAGGATCCCCTGGCTCCGAGACGCCCAATGATAGCCTCAATAATACCTTTACCTACCGGGAACAGATCAACGCCGCCTATGTTGCTTTGCGCTCGGAGCAAAAGCGGTTTTCCCTCCAGGCGGGATTAAGGCTGGAAAACACGCTTGCCCGGGGACAACTGACGGCGATCCGGGATTCTACTTTCCGGATTTCTTACACCAACCTATTCCCTTCCTTCCATGCCTCCTGGAACATGGATAGTAATGGGCGGAGCCTGCTCTTTTTTTCCTATGCCAGGAGGATCGATCGCCCCAGCTATAACGACCTGAATCCCGCCCGTTTTTATTTTGATCAGTATACCTACTTTTCCGGGAATCCCACGCTCTTCCCGGAATTCTCCGATAACTTCGAAATGTCTTATACCTGGCTGGACCGATACACACTAACGGCGCAGTACAGCCGCACCAAAGGGGGGATAATGTTGGCATACCTGCTGGAAGGAAACAGTTTCTTTTACTATACCATCAACCTGGACCTGCAAACCACCGCGGGCATCAGCGCAGATATCAGTACCCCCCTGACGTCGAACTGGAGCATCAATACCCATGCGGAATGGATGTACAAACACTATTTTGGAATGGTTCCGGGGCCATTCCTGCTGGACAAAACAGCCCCCTACTTCCTGCTATCGGGCAGCACCAAATATAGTTTCCGGCATGGCTGGAGTGGGGAAATCAGTGGCATGTACAAAGATGATGTGCTTTTCGGGGAGTCCGTTCTCCGGCCCGTAGGCAGGCTGAACATCGCCATCAGAAAGAAATTATGGAAAGATAAAGGTTCGGTCACGCTGGGGGGTAACGACATTTTGCGCACCTGGATTGTGGGCAGGAACATTTACCTACCCAATGCGCTGGTGCATTTTCAAAACTCATATGACAGAAGGGAAGCATTCCTTAGCTTTTCTTACTCCTTCGGGCGCGCGCCCCGGAATATTAAGCGGCACACCACCGGTGTGGAAGACGAAAAATCCCGGTTATAAGCGCTTATGGCGGCTATAGGCCCTTTATATAACGCTGATTGACATCTTCTTAAATAATTAACAGAATGCTTAACACTCCTTTCTTTAATTTTACCTCAGCAAAGAAGATAACACAACCTCATTATACAAAAAGTGACCTCGGTCGAAGAGTGGCCCGCTTTTTAAAGTTTCTCATAAGCAGTTAGTTTTGGTTACGGCCCCTGTTTCCACAGGGGCCTTCTTTTTGTCCTTACTGCTTAGTATCTTATCATCTCTCCGCCCTTTTGAATGAGCAATTCCTTGTGCTCTGCGTCCTCCACCCTTCCGATAATCCGGGCTTCTATGCCGTAGCGGGCGGCCACGTCCAGGAATGTCTGTGCGTGGGCTTCCGGAGTATAGATTTCCAGGCGTTGGCCCATATTGAAGACTTGCATCATTTCCCTGTCGTCGGCCCCGGAGGCCTGCTGTAATAATGGGAATATGGGTGGGGGATCGAACAGGTTGTCCTTGATGATCCGCGTATGATCCCCGACGTATTTCATGACCTTGGTCTGCCCTCCTCCACTGCTGTGGATCAGGCCGTGGATGCTTTCAAAATGGTGTTCCAGGAGCTCTTTCAGCAGGGGCAGGTAGGTCCTTGTCGGACTCAGAAGGAGCTTTCCCACGGGCACTTCCAACGACTTTCCCCGATACTCCACAGGCACCGTATCGGTCATCCGGTGGGGGCCGATATAGACCACCTCCCGGCTCAGGGAGGGTTCGAAGGATTCGGGGTACTGGTCCGCATAGAATTTAGAAAGGGCGTCATGCCGGGCGCTGGTCAGCCCATTGCTCCCGATCCCACTGTTGTATCCCTGCTCGTATACAGACTGCCCGAAGCTGGAAAATCCTACGATCACATCCCCGCCCCTGATCTTTTCATTAGTGACGGTCTTAGCCTTTGGCCAGCGGGCCGTAATGGTCCCGTTCACGGCTATCGTCCTGACTACATCTCCTACGTCAGCGGTTTCTCCCCCCATATAATGAATCCGGCACCCGAAATCACTCATCTGGTCAAAGAACGCCTGCGTTCCATGGATGATCGCCTGGAGCACTTCTCCCGGGATCAGTGATTTATTCCGGTCAATGGTGGAGGAAAACAAAAGGTTATCGTAAATGCCCACACAAAGCAGGTCGTCGATGTTCATGACAATAGCGTCCTGGGCAATCCCGGTCCATACGTTAAGGTCCCCCGTCTCTTTCCAGTACAGATAGGCCAGGATGCTTTTTGTACCAGCTCCGTCCGCATGCATCACGTTGATCCAGTCGGCGTCCCCTCCCAGGTAGTCCGGGTAGACCTTACAAAAGGCTTTGGGGAAAAGCCCCTTGTCTAATTTTTCGGTGGCTGCGTGTACTTCTTCTTTCTGGGCTGACACCCCGCGTTGCTGGTATAAAGACATGGAGGACTGGTTGAAGCCGCGAATTTACGCGAATTGCTCGAATATGCACTCCGGGCGAAGGAATATGCGCCCAGACCGGTTATGCCGGGTGAATATCATCCTGGTGGAGCAAAGGATCGACTCCGGGCTCCTGCTGGAAGATCTGCACCATCACCGGGTAAAGGTCAGGATGGGTCTGGCGGAACTGATCCGGCCTTTTGAAGAAATACTCAGCCGTTACCGCAAAGAATTCTGCCGGGTTCTTGGCTGCATAAGTATTGATATCGGAATGACCGGCCTGGATGTCGTGAATATTTTTTGTCAGCAGGTGCAACCAGGGCGCTATGTCCTGGCGGGCCAGCAACGCCTCGGGCAGCCCGTCCACGGCTCCATCGGCCTTATCCAGGAGGTGTACGAATTCATGGATGCCCGTATTTTCCTTTCCGGCAATATGGGCAAATCCCTGGTGAAGGGCCGGTTTGGAAAGGATCATCACCCGCTCCAGGGCCCCGCTGCCTACTACACCGATCACATCCTGACGATTCCCTTCCGAGGCAAAATGGTCCGTATCAAAGGCTTCCCCGTAGAGTAATACGTCGGTTAAATTGTTGTATTTCCATTCCGGGAATCCAAAAGTGGGTATGACTCCGCTGGCGGCTACCAGCAACCGGTCCACTGCGTCGATGTCAATCTTGACTCCGTGTATGCGGATATCCCCCATCAGGACTTCCAGCCTCTTTTCAAATCGAGCCCGGCCATCCGCATCCAGGGCGCGGTAAAAACCTACGTGCCGGGTTAATATCTCTTTGTACCCCTGCGGCAGGGAAACCACTTGCTTCTTCTTTCTACGAAAGGACCGGTAAGCCATTACGATGATGCCCCACATGACGGCTATGCCCGTCAATACAATAATCAGCGATGCCATTTCAGAATTTGTACCGCAAAGATACAACTCATCGGCCCCTTCCCAGGGGAGTGGCGTCCTCATTCCGCCCTCAAACTCTGCACCGGACTGGCGCTGGCCGTCCGAACGGTCTTTATGACGATCAGCAAAGCCACCAGCGCCGCCAGGATGACGCCTACCGCCAGGAAAGGGAGGGGTGTCAGGTTGATCCTATATGCATACTGCGCCAGCCATTGGTGCAGGAAAAAATAAGATAAGGGCCAAGCAATCAAATTGGATATCCCCAGCAGCACAAGGAATTCCTTTATGAATAATACGATCACCTGGGGTATAGTGGCGCCCAGCACCTTGCGGATACCAATCTCCTTAGCCCTCTTGTTAAGGTTCAATGAGACGATGCCGAATACGCCCAGCAGCACGATGGCCAGTGCCACGGCGGTTGCTGCCTGGGAAGCCTTCTGCATTTGTATTTCGGTCGCATACATCTTACCCAGGGTATCGTCCATGAAGACATAGTTAAACGGGGCATCCGGGAACAGTGCCGACCACTCCTTCTGGAGGGCGGCGATGGCGGCTGCCGGGCTACCCGGCCGGATCCTGAAAGACATATACCGGTAGCTAAGCGCCATGCGGATGTGCATAAAATAGAGGGGACCTATGGGATCGTGGAGGGACCCGAAATGAAAGTCTTTCACCACCCCGCCGATCGTAAAAAGAGTGGGTGTCCCTTTTAGCCTAAGTATTTGGCCAATGGCGTCTTCCGGTCGTTTCCAGCCCATCGCCCTGACGGCCGATTCATTGAGTACCAGTTGAGTCGAGTCCGGCAACCCCATGCCTTCATGAAAGAAGGTCCCCGCTACCACCGGTATGTGATAGGCGGCTGCGTATTTTTCGTCCGTCATCAGCATACTACCCGTGATAGCTGCCGTGGAATCCTGGGAAGCCTTGTAAAAAAGGTTCCCCTCATTACCGCTATTCCCATCGGGAATCTCAAAAGAAAAAGTAGCGGCCTCCACTGGCTGCATGCGGGCGAACTGGTCCCGTACGGCCTCCATATGCCTTACTCCGGAAGTGCTCCAGTCCCTGGGTAAGGTGGCCGTAATGACGGAGGCCTTATCGTAACCCAGGTTGGAATGAAAGAAAAAATCCACCTGCTGGTGAATGATAAAGGCGCTGGTAAATACCGCAATGGCAGATACAAATTGAACCGCCAGCAGGCTATAGCGAAAGATGTGTTTTTCTTTCAGGGTTTGCAGCTTGCCCTTTAAGGAACTGATGGAAGGCTGCCGGGACAAGATAAAGGCGGGATAAAGACCCGATAGCAACCCGATCATTAAGGTCAGTACCAGCGGGACGAGCCAGAAAGCGGGCGGCAGAGAAACCAGGGAAGGTAAGGGCTTGCCGAGCAGGCCGCTAAAATAAGGAAGGCCCAACTGGTAACCCAGGAGCGCAAGGAACACGGAGAAAGCCACCAATAGGACGGACTCCGTAAGGAATTGGCTGACCAATTGCCCCTTTCTGCTCCCCATGACCTTGCGGACCCCGATCTCCCTCAATCGGGAGATGGAGTTACCAATGGACATATTGACGAAATTGATCACCGCCATCAGAAGTATGAAAAAAGCAATCACCGCCAGGGCTTCCATCATTTTGGGCGCCACGCCTCCGTTAGCCTCCATATAAAAATTCCGCAGGGGCGTAAAATAAACCTGCAGGTTGCGCTGAAGGTCGGATGGCAGGTTCTGTTTCAGGATCTGCGCTACGGCGCCTTTCAGGTCTTCGGGGCGAACCCCCTGTTTTAGCTGCACATAGTTGATGATAAAAGCATTGCCCCAGGATTCAAATAGTTTATCTCTTCCGAAAAAGGGAAGACTGGTGACGGGCAAAAAGAATCCATTGGATTCGTCGCCTCCGTTGAAATAGTTCACGGTATTATAGGGCGGCTCCTGAAGTACGCCCGAGACGGTGAAGTCCTGCGTCCTGCCTGAAAAAGTCTGGATCGTCAGCGTTTCTCCCACCACATCCTTGCGCCCGAAATATTTTAGGGCCTTCTCCTCTGTGATCACCACGTCTGTAGGATGTTGTAGGGCCGTGCGGACGTCCCCGTATAATAAATGGAAGCCAAACAAGGTCAGGATACTCGGGTCCCCCGGCTGGAGCCCTTCTGAAAAATGCTTATCCCCCATGGATACGATGGAATTAATTCCGTCATCGTGGTAATACCCTGTCACCAGCCCAGGATAGTTCTCGTGTAATGTCTTGGCAAGGGGTGCGGGCCCCGTCCAGTCCAGGCCCATATCCGGGCTTTTCCATTTGGTCCGCACGATGTACAGCCTGTCTGCATTGGGCATGGCGGCATTCACGCGACACTCCCCCCAAATATAGAAACCGATCACCCAAATAAAGCTGAGCCCGGCACTCAGGCCCAGGACGTTGATGATGGAAACCGCGGGGTTCTTCCGCATATTCCGGACGGCGATCTTGAAATAATTGAGGAGCATAGCTGTTCCCGCAACAAAAAGCGTACTAGGCTATAAATAATTGATGGTAAGTAACTTGTACAGGGTCGCGAGAAAGACATGTCCGGTTTTGAGACAGGCGGCGTCCGCAGGCGCACTACCACAGGATGGAGTCCGGCTGCTCCAGCTTCCATTTGTATTCTCCCTCCAAGCCAAGGTCATCAATCACTTTGGTCCTGCCGGGCCACCACACCAGGAAGATCAACATGATCAATCCTGCCAGGCTCAGGCATCTTTCGTTACCTGTCATCGTATAGGCAATGATCGAAAATACGCCCAGCCAATCCAGGCAGGAATCTCTCAGGACCAAAGCAGACCGGTAATCATTCAAGATAGAAAACAGGGTCTTTTGCTCTTTTGCCTGGCGGACCCGGGATTGAAATAAATAATAGCTGAACACGATCCCCGCACAGACGAGCGCCAGGATAATATAGAAGTATATCTCGTTCATATTCGCGGGCCCCTTAGTGGTGAGATTGGTCAGCCTGCTTGTGGCGAACTTGCCCGACCTGCGCAGGTAAAACATCACACCTGCGAAGAGCACCTGTAAGGAGAAAAGGGTTCCGTGAACGACCGTAAGCGATTTAAGATATTCCCTGGATGTCATAGCAGCGCTCTATCTATTTTTTCTTCCTATGTATATATCCCCCTCAAACCCGGAAATGCTGTAGACAGCCCCGTTCTTATTCCCGTGTATACTTTGCAGGACCAATTTACATAATAATGTTCCGTTAGCCGCGTATACGGTCATATCGTTTTGCTTCATCGTGTTATACGATCCACCATTTGCTTTCCCCAACAGGGAACGCAATACCGAATCCATCTCAAAATTCAAAGTGGGGTCTTTGCTGCAAGAAACACTAAGCCTGCGCGCCAGCGTATCGTAACAAACAGTAACGGCATCTCCCCCAAGCCTATAGGAGGCATGCACGAGCAAGATAAAGAATTGGGTATTGACAATAGCTGCAATAATGGCCAGTGGAAACCTCCGAAAGGTGGCGACGGAGCTGGACACTAGGGAATTAAGGGAAGGTAGTTTCATGGAGGTTTCGGGTTTGTCAATAACAAGATAGCGCCTTCCGGCAATTTGTACAAATTACCTTAGCTTCGCGGGTGAGACGTTGCCACTTATGCAAGTACACAGATCGCTAGACCAATTGCCCGCATTCAGGAACGCAGTCGTTACGATTGGCACATTTGACGGGGTACACAAAGGACACCAACAGATCATCTCCGGCATGAAAACCGTAGCCAGAGAAATCGGAGGCGAAACCGTCATTCTCACGTTCCACCCCCACCCCCGCAAAATAGTGCGGGGGGCCGCCGAAGGGGTGGCCTTGCTCAATACCCTGGATGAAAAAATAGAGCTGCTGGCCCGGCAGGGAGTGGATCACCTCGTGGTCATTCCCTTTACGAAGGACTTTTCTTTGCTGGCCGCTGAAGAATATATTGAGCAATTCCTCGTCCGATGTTTCCATCCACATACCATCATTATAGGATACGACCACCGCTTTGGAAATAACCGCCTGGGCGATTTCAGGTTGCTGGAAGAAAAAAGCGCCCAGTATGAATACCAGGTCCGGGAAATCCCGGAGCAGGTATTGGACGCCGTGAAGGTCAGCTCCACCCGCATCCGCGAAGCCATTTTGAATGGCCATCCCCCCCTGGCAGCCGACTTGCTCGGCTACCCCTATTTCTTTGAAGGAAGGGTGGTGATGGGGCAGCAATTGGGTCGCACCCTGGGCTTTCCCACCGCCAACCTGGCCGTAGAAGATCCGGAGAAACTGATTCCGGGGAACGGAGTGTATGCCGTTTGGGTGGAGGTGTCTACCCCTTCCGCCGAAGGCGGCCGCCGATCTTTGCCTTTGCTAAAAGGCATGATGAATATAGGTGTGCGCCCGACGGTAGGAGGTCTTGGCCGGGTCATCGAAGTACATTTGCTGGATTTCACTGGCGATCTATACGACAAAACGCTTCGCATTAGCCTGGATACCTATCTTAGGGCGGAACAACTATTTGACGGCCTGGATGCCCTGAAAGCGCAGCTGGAAAAGGACAGGCGAAGCACTATTCAACACCTGACAAAAACATTGTAACTATATGCTACACACCATTAACCCCACTACAACGGGTGCCTGGAAAGCCCTGGAAGGTCATGCGGCAGAAATCAAGCAGACCCACTTGCGCAAATTGTTCGCGGAAGACGCTCATCGCTTCCCCAAGTATACGCTCCGCCTGGAAGATATTCTCTTTGACTATTCAAAGAACCTGATCACCGACAAGACCCTGAAGCTTCTCCTAGACCTGGCCTCCGAATGCAAGGTCGTGGACGGCATTCACGCCATGTTCAGCGGAGAAAAGATCAATCAAACGGAAGACCGGTCGGTGCTGCACGTCGCCTTGCGCAATTTTTCGGGTAAACCGATCCTGAGTGATGGTAAAGACGTGATGCCGGACGTTCAGCGGGTACAGGCTCAGATGAGGGATTTCTGCCAGAAGATCCATTCGGGCGCATGGAAGGGCTATACCGGGAAACCCATTAAGTACGTCGTCAATATCGGCATAGGCGGAAGTGACCTCGGCCCCCTGATGGTGACCGAAGCGCTTCGCCCCTACTGGAAAGAAGGGATGGACGCCCATTTTGTATCTAACGTGGACGGCACCCATATCGCCGAAGCCCTGAAAGTAGTTTCTCCCGAAGAAACCCTCTTCCTGATCGCTTCCAAGACCTTCACCACCCAGGAAACCATGACCAACGCCCATACGGCCAGGGACTGGTTCATGGCGCATGCCAAGGACGAAACCCAGGTAGCCAAGCACTTTGCCGCCCTGTCCACCAATGAAAAAGAAGTGGTTAAATTCGGTATCGACAAGGCGAATATGTTTGAATTCTGGGACTGGGTAGGCGGCCGTTATTCTCTTTGGAGCGCCATCGGCCTCTCTATTGCCCTGACGGTCGGCTATGATCATTTCGAATCCCTGCTAAAGGGCGCCCATGCAACGGACAATCATTTCAGCCATACGCCTTTTGAAAAAAACATCCCGGTGATCATGGCCCTGGTAGGCCTTTGGTATACCAACTTCTTCGGATCCCAAACGGAAGCCATTCTGCCTTACGACCAATACATGCACCGCTTCTCCGCCTATTTCCAGCAAGGGAATATGGAAAGCAACGGCAAAACCATGGACCGTACAGGCCACCCCGTCACCTATCATACAGGACCGGTGATCTGGGGCGAGCCCGGCACCAACGGGCAGCATGCCTTTTATCAATTGATCCATCAGGGAACACTGGTGATCCCCTGTGACTTTATTGCTCCGGCCATTTCCCATAATCCCATCGGGGACCACCACCCCAAGTTGCTGAGCAACTTCTTCGCACAGACGGAGGCCCTGATGAACGGGAAAACAGCCGAAGAAGTGAGCGGAGAACTCAAGGCCGCCGGGAAAAGCCCCGCAGAGATCGAGGCCCTGCTGCCCTTCAAGCTGTTCTCCGGGAACAGACCGACCAACTCATTCCTCTTGAAGGAGATCACCCCCTATTCATTGGGACAACTGATTGCCTTGTATGAACACAAAATATTTGTCCAGGGCGTCATCTGGAACATCTTCAGCTTTGACCAATGGGGAGTGGAACTGGGCAAGCAACTGGCGGGCAAGATCCTGCCCGAACTGCAAAACGATGCGACCGTCAGCGGGCACGACACGTCTACGAACGGCCTGATCAACGAATATAAGAAGTGGAGGAAGGGGTAGGGCTGAAGGCGCCCTGTTCCCGCCGGGGCGGGGGATATGGCAGAACGGAGAGATGTCAGAACGGAGAGATAGCAGAACGGAGAGATAGCAGAGCGGAGAGATAGCAGAACGGGGGATATGGCAAAACGGCCCCTATACAGGATCGTAAACATATATGTTTAAAAAGGCCCTGTTTTTAAACGTATATGTTTATAGTCTTAGTAGGTGGTTATAAACTGCCTCCGGCCCTCAGCCCGAAGGGCCGCCATACAAAAGAAGAAGCCGTCCTTTTTAAGGGGACGGCTTCTTCATATTACAAAAGATTATATTACCATTTGTCGACTTCTTCTGTAGAAGAAGGGGCTACTACCGAACTGGTAGCAACCGGGACATGTGTCACAGGAGCCGCGGTATGAGTGGCGGGAGCATGAGCGACGGGAGCGTGGCTCACCTGCTCTTCTTCCACCGTTTCCTCTTGCGCTACCGTTGATTCTTCCTGCAGCTCATAATCGCCTTCTCCGCCGACGCCATCATTGTCATGGTTATAGGCGTCAAAATCAAAGTCAGGCATTAGTTCGGTCTTCACATAGTTCACGGCTTCGTTCAACCCATTGATAAACTTGTTGAAGTCTTCCTTGTACAGGAAAATTTTGTGCCTGTCGTAACCATTGTCATTAAAGCGCTTCCGGCTTTCGGTAATGGTGAGGTAGTAGTCATTTCCCCTAGTGGCACGCACGTCAAAGAAATAAGTCCTTCTCTTCCCAGCCCGTATGCGTTTGCTGTAAACGCTTTCCATTCTCTTGTCGTTGTTTTCGTACGCCACAGTTATAGGTTTTAGTTTTGAGGACAACCAATTTTTAGATGAAACAAAGATATACTTCTTTTTTAATTGACAAAATTTTAACAGCAAATCAAAAACAAGGAAAAAAGCCTGATTTCAGGCTATTCGGGCGCCCTTACAAGTGTTAGTAGGGGCGTCAAATTGCAGAAACTTACCCTTTGTCTGCGGGTGTTTCTTCTACCGATGCGGGTGCTTCTTCTACCGGAGGGTGGTCGTCTCTTTCGCTTTGGCGGGTAAACAAGTCTGCATAATACCCTCCGGCGGCCAGCAAGGATTCGTGGGTTCCCCGCTCTATAATATGGCCTTCATCCAGGACGACGACCTGGTCAAACTGGAACAGGGAAAAGATGCGATGGGTAATGATGATAGCGGTCTTGTCTTCGAGATATTGGTATAACTGGGAAATGATTTCTCTTTCGGTCCTGGCGTCGACAGCGCTCAAACAATCGTCCATCACGATGATGCGGGGTTCCTTGATCAGGCCCCGGGCGATGGAAATCCGCTGTTTCTGCCCCCCGCTCAGGGTGACGCCCCGTTCCCCTATCATGGTTTCATAGCCCTTGTTGAAACCGGCTATTTCGCCATCCACCACGGCCTGGCGGGCGGCCTGTTCCACCTGCTCCATACCTGCCGAAGGATTCCCAAAGAGGATATTATTCTTCACCGTATCGCTGAACAGGAAAACATCCTGCGGCACATAGCTGATCTGCTCTCTCAGGCTGTGCAGGGTCATTTCGCGGATATCCTTTCCGTCTATCCTCACCGTTCCGCTGCCCGGGTCGTACATCCTGAGCAATAACTGGGACACGGTTGTTTTTCCGGAACCTGTCCGTCCGATGATCGCTACTTTCTGCCCCTTTTTTATGTGCAGGTCAAAGTCGGTCAGGGCCTTGATCCCGGTATGGGGATAGGTGAAGCTCACATGATCCATGTGGATCTCTCCTTCCAGGCTACGTTGAATAGCGCCGGGAAGGTCGGAGATTTCAGGGTGTATGTGCAGGAATTCGTTCAGTCGTTTTTGAGAAGCGGCGGCTCGCTGGGTCATGCTGGCTACGGAACCTATGGCGCTGACGGGAAAAGTCAGCATATTGATGAACAGAACAAATTCGGTAAGGGTTCCGAATGTAACGCCAGGCGCCCCGTTGATATACATAAATCCGCCGATCATAATGGTTAGTAGTGTGCTGACTCCTACGACAAAAGACATGGCGGGGAAATAAATGGCTTCTACCCTTGCCAGTCCCAGGGCGTTTGTTTTGTATTCTTCACTGCTATTCCTGAAAAAGGCCAGCATCGCCTTCTCCTGCACAAATGATTTGATCACCCGGATCCCCGAATAGGACTGTTGAGCATTCGACGTCAAATCAGATAAGAGGGACTGGATCCGTTCGCTTTTCTTGTGGATGACAGTATTTACAAAGTAAATGGCTATGGCCAGCAAGGGCAGCGGCGCCAAGGTGTACAGGGTCAGGGTGACATTCTCCTTCAGCATGTAATAGACGCTCATGGAGATCAGGGCCAGCAGGTTGATCAGGTACATGATGGCAGGGCCTGTGAACATTCTTACCCTGCTCACATCTTCTGCGATCCGGTTCATCAGGTCCCCGGTACTGTGTGTTCTGTAAAAAGGGGTGTCCAGTTGTTGGTAATGCCGGAAGACCTCATTCTTCTGATCAAATTCGATATGCCGGCTCATTACAATGATCGTCTGCCGCATGAAAAACATAAAAAGCCCCCTCAGCAGCGCCAGCACCAGCAGTGTAATGCCGCATAACGCCACCACATTATTGAATTGCCAGGAAGCGATCTTGTCTACGAGCGCCGAGGCCAATGGATCCGGGAGTGGTTGCTGGACGGAGGAGTGCGCGGCGCTGGTGGATGACAGGTGTTGCATGAGCCTGTTGACCACGTACTTTGTGATCAGGGGCGCCAGTACACTAAAGTAGTTGGACAACACCACAAACACAAAACCCGCCAATAAGCGAAGACGGTATTTCCAGAAATATTTCTTCAGCGCCGATAAATGTCTCATTCCGGTGCAAAAATACGAAGCATTTATGATACTGCGGCGCCTTCGGGCGCACCTTCGCCGGGCCCGTCATTCAAGTGATTCCAGGCGGGAATCATGAACGCGGCCATAAAGCCGGCCACGCAGTGCATGGGGATGGTGAGTACCTGAAAATCCCTGGTGGAAGGAGATCCGTCGGGCAGTACCGGAGAAAGAGGTCCCCCAAATAAGGTAAGGATGATGACGGCAATACACCCTATGATAAAGAGTATCCTATGATGACGGGATGTGGCGGAATAAAGTAAATAGTAAACAACGCCGGCCAGCAGAATGGGCAACATGGTCGCAACGAGTACAAAATACCATTTAACGGAGGGATAATCAATGAGCAGGATGATCTTGGCGGCGATAAACCAAAGTATATTGACCACACTGGCCATGATCCCTACTTTGAACGCTGCCTTAATGCAGTTATAAAAGATCTTTGACATAACAAGCATTTTAAGGGTAAGAGCAAGGTAGTAAAGCTACGTAAAAAAGGGGCCACTCTTTTATTCAGAGCGCCCCTTTTGGCTTTTTTTAAACAGCCGGTCACTCTTAGCCTTTTACAAACTGTAAGTCCGCGCTGACCTTAACTTCGTCGCTGACCACCACACTGCCGGCTTCGGTTACGCCATTCCAGACCAATCCAAAATCTGAACGGTTGATCTTGCCCGTCACGGTAAATCCAGCCTTTGTATTGCCATAGAAATCCTGGGCAACGCCACCGTATTCCACTTTCAGGGTTACTGGTTTGGTCTTGTCCCGAATGGTCAGGTCCCCCGTCAGATCCCAATCTTCACCCGATATCTTCTTGAAAGAAGTACTGGTAAAAGTAATTTCAGGGTACTTTTCAGCGCTGAAGAAATCGTCACTCTTCAGGTGGCCATTACGATCATCGTTCGTTGTGTCGATTGAATCCACTTTCACACTGAATGTCACCTTGCCTTGGGTAAAATCTTCCCCTTCCGCTTCGATCGTACCGTCAAAGTGCTGGAAAGAACCTGTTACGTTAGTGATCATCAGGTGACGCACCTTGAATTGTATCAGGCTGTGCATTGGATCTACTGTCCATTTGGTGATTGCCATAAATTTGGGGTATTTGTTTGTAAATAATTGAATGTACTTGTTTAAAAATAATCACTTACTGCATGGGCACGTCCATGATCAGGAACTCCGCATTGGCGTCGGCTTTGATATTCACCTGGTCAAAGTCCCTCAAGCCCAGGCCATCCCTGGTTCCTACTGTTTGCCCTCCTATTTCCAGCGACCCACTGATCACAAAAATATAACTCCCGTTGCCGGTGAGCCGGCTGTGGTAGGTGAGTGACTGCCCTTCATCCAGTTGTCCCATGGAGAACCATGCATCCTGGTTGATCCATAAAGCGCCTTCCTTGCCTTCAGGCGCTACAACCACTTGCAGGCCATTTTTCCGGACTGCCGGATCGAACGTCTTTTGGTCATACCTTGGCTGAACACCCCTTTCCCTCGGAAACAGCCATATCTGCAACAGACTCCCCGTTTCGTCCTTGGAGGGGTTGAACTCGCTGTGGACAACGCCCGTGCCCGCACTCATTACCTGCACGTCGTTTGGACGGATGACACCTTCATTACCCATATTGTCCTTGTGCTTCAGCGCACCTTCCAGGACGATGGTGATGATCTCCATATTATCATGAGGATGCATCCCAAATCCCATGCCGGGAGCTATCCTATCGTCATTCAATACCCGGAGCACGCCAAAATGCATGCGGGCGGGATCATAAAAGTTGGCAAAACTGAAAGAATGGTGTGCGTCCAACCACCCATGATTGGCGTGTCCCCTCGTATCTGCCTTATGAATTATCTTTTCCATTTCGACTCCTTTTTAAATTTGCTTTGGCAAAGGTACAGCCGGTGGGGGCACCGGGTCAATGGACAGTTTATATATAATAGGGTACTTTTCCTAGGCGGGGGCTTTAAACAAGAAACTTAAAGCCCCCGCCTAGGAAACGCATCATGTCCGGACGGGGCTTCGCCCGTCCGGGGGCGAGGCGGGCGGCGGCGGCGAGGCAGCGAGCCCGCGGCTGACGGGCGGCTTTGCGGCCGCCGCCGGGCTACACTTCGTTTAACCGGCTCTGCTCCCGGAATTCCAGCAGGGTCTGGCCGGTGTACTTTTTGAAAAAGCGGCTAAAATAGGGGGCGTCCTCAAATCCCAGGCGATAGGCAATCTCCTTGGCATTCAATGTGGTATTGTGCAGCAGGCGCTTGGCCTCTATAATGACGTGATTCCTGATCTGCTCCCCGGCGGTGATCCCCGACATCTCTTTGCTGAGCGCGTTCAGACACACGGGGGTAATATTGAGCAAACGGGCGTATTCGGATACATTCTTCTTCTCCCGGTAGTGCTGCTCGATCAAATGCCGGAACTGGAGAAAGGGGCGGTTATTTTGCCCGGCCCATTCCAGGGACTCCGTTTCTTCCTTTTCCATGATCCGCGAAACCCGGATGAGGAATAACTGGAGTAAGGAATAAAAGGCATTGGAGTATTGCTCTCCCCTGCCCCGGCTTTCCTCCTGCATCATGGAGATAATGCTCTTCAATGCACCTTCTGAAGCCGGGTCCATGGACAATAAAGTAGAAAAGTCGGGGTTAAAGAACAACATCGTATCAATCCCCTTATGTTGGGAAGGATCTTTGAGGCAATAAAAGGTTTCGTCAAAGCCTATCCACCAACCTTCGCAGGGGATGGTTTCGATCACCTGGCAGACTTGCGAAGGGGCAATAAATAAGAGGCTGCCTTCCTGTGCGGTATAGGTCACCATATCGATGGTCACCCTGGCCTCTCCCCGGGTGATCCAGTAAATAGCATAAAAATCATTCCGATGCGGTTCAGCCCTGCGCTCGTGGGCGCCCACGGCTTCCTGATTTAATGTGACAACAGCAAATTCCGCTGCATCCGTTACCCAGTCCCGTATAGAATAAATGGAAATGTCTTTTGCCTTCATTGGTATGAAGGTACAAATGCTTCGCCGATTCTCTGCCTTAAAAAATCAGAGAACCGGCGAAGCATAAAAATAGGAGGGCGGACGCCGATAGGGACATCCCGCCAAATGGGCTAGTTTCTTAACACCATATACTGATACGGCGCCAGCACCACGGTGGTACCCAAATTTACCGCTGTCCCGTCCCAGGCGTTGGTCCAGGCCGTCCCTACCAGGGCCGCCGGCACAGGATAGGTGATCGTGGCATTGCGCAGGTTCACCAACACCGCCGCGGACGAGTCGCCAGAGGTCTTGGTGAAAGCGCATACGTCGTTATTGTCATACGATGTCAATGTCCCCCGTCGGATGGCGATACTGCTATTACGGAAGGCGATAATCTGCGAATAGGCGGCTGTGACACCCGGGTTAATCGTCCAGTCGATGGTCACGGAAGTAAAAGGAAAGACGATGGGCGTGGGAAAGGCCACTTCCGTCCCATTGTACACGAAGGGCACGCCCTTCCGATAGGCGACGACGACGAAGGCCGCGGTTGAGCCCGGAATACCATCCAGCCGGGTCACCGGAGCACCGTCAGTACCGTCCACATCGTGGTTGGTCAGGTAACGCACGATCTGCTGAGTACCCGTCGCTCCGACATATTCAATAGAGTCGGAGGCGTCGATCAACGTGACCGGACTACCTTGAAGGATGGGCTGGAGATTACCGTAAAACTGGAAGCCGAAATTATAGTTGAAGCCAGCTCCATAGTTGGCCGACCGGGTGCCTTCCGCCAGCAGGAGGAGCTGATGGGAAGTTATATTGCGGAGCGTATCGATGGTCTGTTGCCAGAAGTCGATGGGCGGATTATCGGCGTAATCGCAGCGGAAGCCGTCGATGTTGGCTCTGAATACCCAGGACTCCATTGCCAGAATCATAGCGCTGCGCATGGCCGTGCTGGAGAAATTGAGGGCCGCTACATCCGAGTATCCCGCCAGCGCCTCGATATTACCGCTGCCGTCGCGGAGGTACCAGTCAGGATGTTGGGTGATCCAGGGGTGATCCCATGAAGTTTGGTTAACCACCCAATCGAGGATCACGGCCATATTCCGGCTGTGTGCGCCGTCGACCAGGTTGCGCAGGTCGCTGAGCGTGCCGAACTCTGAGCCGACGCTATCCAGGCTGCGGATACAATAGGGGGAGTTAACCGATTTATATACCCCGACAGGATAGACGGGCATCAGGTAGATCACATTGACACCAAGGGCCTTGATCTGGTCGAGGCGATTGATCACTCCCTGGAAATCATGGGTAGCACTGAACGCCCGCATATTGACCTGGTAAATGGACACGTCCCGGGGATCAGGAACACCCGTAAAGGGGGTTCCGTACTGTGCCGGCAAGGAAGGGGTCGTGGACGTCGTCGTATCCGGTGGTGAAGGCGGCGCCGGGGCTACGGAGGGGCTCTTGCTGCAGGACAGCAAGAGCAAAAAAACCAAAGAAAGGACATTCATTTTCATGCTACTTTATTGTAGTACAGCGCTATAAGTATACTTGCCGGATATGTGCAAATCCAGGGTGATCAGGTAAGTTCCGTTAGCGGGTACGGTCAGGTTATTGAGCCCTGCCGTGTACCCGAAAAACGGGTTGTCCGCATACTGCAGGTTTCCCGAATTATCAATACCGAAATCGATGACCCATTCATCATTGGCGCGGAATTTAAACGAACCTCCCGAAATCATCGCACAAGTTACGGTCCAGACCTGAGTAGTGGCGTTATAGGACATCTGGGTGTCGGTATTCCAACCGCCCGGCGTCGCGTCACCGATAATGCCCCAGGTCGTTGCGGTGGCCGTCCAGGTGTTGTTATTCAGGTTGGCGGTCAATTCATAATACGCGCCATTCGGTACGGAGAGCCCTGCCGCATTTCCATTGGTACTAAATGTGCCATTACCGCCGTCACCATAGTTGATATGATTCCAGTCGGGCGCATTGGTATACTTGAAGTACTGAATACCACTACCCGTGATATCCACATAGCCTTCGAAGAGGCCGGCCTTGCCTGACACCGGGTTCAGCAAAGGGGCCGTGGCCGGATTCCAACCCTGGTAAGCGCCGGGCACGAACAGGTTGGTGGTGTAAGGCGTAATATCCACGGCAACAATCGAAGAATAGCTGGTCGGGATGTTAGAGGCGGATCCGTTATACTGGGTGACGTTTGACAGCACGCGAAAGACGACGAGCGTGGGGCCGAACGCGTTCAATGTTTGCATGGTGTTGTTCAGGTCCTTCCCCGCAAAGCCATAGGTCAGTACGTTGGCTCCGGCAACGAATTGTTGCGCCTTTGCCCAGCCGGTCGAGCCAGCGGTATCGGACGGAACATCCAGTTCGAGGGTATAGGTCACCGCCACGTTCTTACCGTAATTGACGGCGGGCCAGTTGAGTCTGAGGACGGTGTCCGTGTCGTTGGCGGGCATTAGGGTAACGCTGTCCATGGAGGCCACCAGTGCGGCGGAAAAAGACGCATCCTCGTTCACGGTCAGCATAGCGCCGTCCTTCTTACAGGAGGCGGCAGCCAGTAACAAAAGTGCACTAATAAATAATTTACGCATATAATTAGCTTGAAAGTGTATGATGATTAATAACCCGGATTTTGCACCAGGCTCGGGTTCGCATTCAACTCAGTCGCCGGCAATGGGAGCAGGTTCAGGTGGGCGTCGACGCCCGTTCCGTTCTGTACACCGCCTTTCCAGGGCCAGAGATAGGTAGCGCCGGTGAACATCCCGTAGCGGATAAGGTCCGTCCGGCGGGAGCATTCCCAATACAATTCCTTCTGCCGTTCATTCAGGATATCCGTTAAGCTATAGCTGGTGACGTTGCCGTTCGTATTCCCATAGGCCCGCGCGCGCAGGAGATTGAAATAGCCGAGTGCCGTTGTGGCGTCACCTCCTGTACCGCCGCGGGCAACGGCTTCGATATAGGTGAGATACATTTCTGCCAGCCGGAACAACGGAAAATCCGTACTGCACAGGACACCGTTGGGAGAATAAGGGGTGGTGCCTGTAGAGGTCACGTTGCTATATTTATAAACTTCTACGCCTTGCGTAAAGTCGAGTACGGAATTGATCGCCTCGGGACCGGGGCCGAATAGCGCCCGGTGATCGGCGGTGTCGGTGAATACGGAAGGCAGAGGGGACGTGCTGCGGTTGCCCAGCCAACCGCCGCCAGGGATACCAAAGGCTATGTTATCGGCAGGAACTGTATTATGGGCCGAGCAGATCAGGAAGGTCGTACCCCCGTAATTCTGGGCGGTGGTCGCGTCATAAGGGATCGGCAGGATCACTTCCGGATTGTTTAGGTTGTTGTCACTCTTAAAAAGATTGGCAAAGTTGGGCATCAGCGAATAACCGGCGTTGATGACCTTGCTGGCATAGGTGATCGCATCGGTATAGTGGTCGTTGCCGCTTCCCAGGTAGGTATCCGCATTGAGGTACATCCTGGCCAACAGGGCCCATTCGCCCGCCTGGTCGACGCGGCCATATTCGTTCGTGTGGGGTGCCGCTAGCGACGAGTCGGCTGACTTAAGCTCGGATTCAATATAACTGAAGAGGTTGGCACGGGTAATCTGTTTGGGAATATAGTCTCCCACGGGGTCATTTTCCGTCACGAAGGCAGGATTGCCGAACAGGTCCATCAGCACCCAATATTGGTAGGCCCTCAAGAACCTGGCTTCGGCCCGGAATACCCGGATGGTATCCGCGCTCGCGCCCGTGAAACCCCTGGAGGCAATCGCCGCATCCGTCGACTGACGTATGAGGTCATTGGCCACAGTGATCTGGAAGAAGCTGCGATCATACATGGCCGCTACATAAACATTGCTGGACACGATGTTCAGATTGTGCAGCGGTTGCAGGTAGGCATCGTCCCAGGCGCAAATCGCATTGTCGGTCGTCAGTTCCTGCATGTTGAACAGCAGCCGGATGAAATCCGTTTCGCCGACATCTGAGATCCCTGCGACGCTGATATCGCTGGCACCCGTCCCATTGCTGCTGATCAACGCATAGCTGCCGTATACTTTAGCCAATACCTGCTTATAACCGGCTATCGTGGCATATTGGATATCAGCGGTAGTGGTATTGGCCGGCTCCCGGTTTAAATTCTTGGTGCAGGACGCAAGCGAGCCGATCAGCAAGATCCCAACTACACCAGGAAATAAAAATGTATGTTTCATATATGAATAGTTGATCGTTAGAATTGAAGATTGAAACCGAGTACGTAGGTGCGGGGCCTCGGATAGAATGAATTATCGACGCCGCCGTAGATCTCGGGATCTTGTCCTTTATATTTAGTGATGGTGAATACGTTCTGACAATTCGCGTTAATTCGCAAGCTGGCGCCATGAGCGAACTTACCCACATTATAAGACAGGCCCAGGTTGTCCATTTTCAGAAAGGAGGCATTCTGGACATAATAGTCCGACTGGGAATTGCTGTACACCAGGTGGGTAGAGAGCACGTCCGTCAACGTATTGGCCAGGTAGCCCAACGGGTTGAATACATTGGCCTGTGTCGCAGCCGTGGCTAGCCCGTTATACATATAGTTGCCGATATTGGCACGAAGCACCGTGCTGACCGTCCATTTCTTATAGCTGAGGTTTGTGCTGAATCCAAGGATATATGCGGGGAAAGGGGACTTATAGCGATACAGGTCCTGGCTGTTGATGATCCCGTCTCCGTTCACGTCCTGGTAAACCCCTTCGATCATTTTACCCCCTTTCGTATATTCCTGGTGGTAGACATAAAAGGCATCGGCGCTGTACCCAACAGAATTGATCTGGATATTGTTGGTTTCGAGAGCACCTTGATACGCCGTATCGTTCACCGCCGTCAATTTAGTGATCTTGTTGGCGTTGTAGGCGACGTTGAAATTAACGTTCCAGGTCCAGTCTTTGCTCTTGATGGGATTGGCACCGATGGCGAACTCGAGTCCTTTGTTGGTCATGTTCCCTACGTTGACCAGCAGCGTATTGCCGAAGTTCGACCCTGCAGGTATGGGAACGGTATTCAGCAGATTGGACGTTTTCTTGTAATACAAATCAATGGCGCCGTAGATCCGGTTGTTGAATAGGCCATAGTCCAGGCCCCCATTCCAGGTGGCTGTTTGCTCCCATTTGATATTGGCGTCATAGGCTGCGGGAGTGGCCATATTATAGTTGCTGTTGCCGAACTGATATTGCGATCCATTCATGCTAAGGCTGTAGTTGGGCAGGTACGAGTAATCAACGATCCCATCCTGGTTACCCGTCACACCATAGCTCAAACGAAGATTCAGTTGGGAGATGGGATGGACGGTCTGCATAAAATTTTCCTGTCCCAGTTTCCAGGTGAAGGCGGCGGAAGGAAAGGTACCCCAACGCGTAGAGGGGGAGAACTTAGAGGAGCCGTCGTCACGAATCGATCCCGAAAGGATATACTTGCTATCAAAGGTATAAATCAGGCGACCATAGAAAGAGATGAGGGTATTTTCAGCAGGGTTGGTCGGATGCAGCTGTGAAGTGCCGGGAATGGTATCTCCATTGGCCCTGAAGCTGGGGTAAAGCCAGTTAGTCGTCTTGTTATTGTAATAGCCATAGCCTGCGACCGCATTGATATTGCTTTTGATCGATTTGATATCCTTTATGTAACTCAGGTATTCTTCGCTGACGACATCCTGCATCGTGCCTTTGTAGGGATTGTCCTGCCCGCCGTCCAAATAGTTTTGGGCCGCATAGGCGGGTACCTTGACCGTACCCGTGCCGTGCGCCACGTCATAGCCCAGGTTTACGTTGGCGTGCAGCCCCTCGACCCAGGGCAGTGCATAATCGAGGGCTAGATTGCCAAAGCTCCGCTGGACGGAAGCATGGTTACTATACAAATCCAACAAGGCCAAGGGATTCCTGGGGGCGAGCTTGTTCAAGGTGAGCGTATTCCCGCTTCCTGTCTGCCATTCATAGTAATTGCCATACGCGTTTTGCGCGTGGACCGGTTGGGTCGGATCAAAATAGATCGCGGAGCTGATGGCGGGTCCAGCGTTGGCGAACTGAGACTCAAGTTCGGCGCCGTGGAGGTTGAGTTCGACCTTCAGGGCATCCTTGAAGAAATGAGGGGTCAACGAGATACTGCCGCTGTAACGCTGCAGGGCGTCTGTTTTGACGATGCCCTCCTGGTCCAGATAGCCGATGGAAGCGCGGTAGGGTACACTGCCAATGCTACCGGTGGCGTTCAGGTTATTATCCGTGCTGACCGATGTCTGGAAGATCTGTTTCTGCCAGTCTGTATTGGCATTGCCTAACAAGGCGCTGAAGGGCTGACCATTGTAGGTGCCCAGGCTATTGGAATCTACAAACTGCCGGAACTGCGCTGCGCTCATGACATTGTATTCTTTGATCAGTTTTCCAACCGCGACCTGGCTGCCGAAACTGAATTTAGTAGGGCCGGGCTTGCCTTTTTTGGTCGTGATGAGGATAACACCGTTGGAGGCCCTCGATCCATAGATGGCCGTGGCCGCTGCGTCTTTCAACACGGTAAAGGAGGCTATATCGTTGGGATTGACCAGGCTGAGGGCATTGGAGGCACCGGGAATGGCGTCCCCGCTGAAGGGCAAACCGTCGACGACGATCAGCGGGTCATTGCTGCCGCTGATGGAGACGATACCACGGATGCGGATCACGCTGCCCGAACCGGGGGAACCGCCATTGGATGTAACGGAGACGCCCGCTACTTTACCAGCGATCAGTTGTTCCGGGGTGGTGATGGCCCCCTCCTGAAAATCTTTCTCGCCGACGACGCTTAGCGCACCGGTGAGGTCCTTCCTTTTTGAAGTACCGTAGCCGATGACAATGACTTCGTTTAGCAAGCCTGCTGAAGGATGAAGGGTGACCTGCAACTCCGCCTGGGGGTGGAGCCTGGCAGTGTCATAGCCGACAAAGGTGATAATCAACCAGGCGTCCCCCGGTGCCGACAGGCTGAATGCTCCCTTGTTGTTCGTGATGACGCCCTTGCCGGAGCCGGAGACAGTGACGGAAGCGCCTTCGATGGGAGCGCCTTTGTCCGATAAAACGGTTCCTTTGACGGAAACGTTGGGTGCCTGTTGTGCCAAGCTCCTTATATGGAAGAGGCAGAGCACCGTAGCAGCAATCAATATTCGTTTTGTTTTGGAGAGATACATATGACAAGATTAAATTGTACAAATTAATTAGGACTACAAATCAATATTGCAGGGTAATCACTTCGCCCTCGTTCAGCAACACCGCCGCCTTCACTGCCCCCGCGTCCCGGACACCGCCTTCGATAGGGGCGCCTTCGCCGACAGGCCTTAATTCCCTGGTTGCCAGCGCGCTCGCAGGCAGGAAGGAGATTGATATATTCGTCCATGCTATAGCGGCACGATCCCTGGTGATTTGCGCCGTGTCAAAGCCATGCAGCAGCAGCCTGATATGGCCAAAGTGAGTAGCCCGCGCGCCCTCGGGCTTGTCCAGTACGATGGTCCGCCGGACCGGGTCGAAATGAATCGCGCGCCGATAGAAGTCGCCTTTTTCATATCCGTAACTTGCCCCGTCGTCCTCATAATAAATGAAGGTGTTCGGATCGCTGCCCTGGTAGACATTTAGGTCAAGCGTATCAGAAGGCGCTTCCGTTGTATTCTGTACCAATGATTGACGAGGGATGATGCTACCGCCTTTGATATACACCGGTAAGATCTCCGGTTTGAGTTCAATCAGTTTTTCATCGCCGCCCTTTTCGCGTTCATCGGTATAGGCATCATACCATTCGCCCGCCGGCAAATAGATTTTTGCGAACAATGTTCCACTGACCTGGGGCATGACGAGCAGCGAGGGACCGCAGAGGAATTCATTCTGGAACTGAGGGTCGTAGACGTGAAAGTCGTGGGTATAATTGATCGCCAGGGAGCGCATGACAGGTAGGCCATCCCGGGTGGCTTCGTAAAAGTTGGAATACATGTAAGGCAGGAGTGTATACCGCAGGTCGATATAGTTCCGGCAAATATCCAGGGCGTCTTCCCCATAGCTCCAGGGCTCCGCGGACTTGGTATTCAGACCGGTGTGGTTTCTGAAATAAGGGATAAAGGCCCCCAGTTGCATCCAGCGTGTATAAAGGCCGATACTGGGATTGCCGGTGAAACCCCCGATGTCCATGCCGGTAAAGGCGACGCCGCTCACGCCCAGGCTTGACAGCAACCGTACCCCCGCCAGCATATGATCGTCCTCCGCGCGGTTGTCCCCCGTCCAGATGGCGCTGTAGCGTTGCATACCGGCATAGCCCGAACGGCTTAGGATGAAGGGACGCTTGTGCATCGATGCCCTGGCGCCTTCGTAACCGGCGCGGATCATCTGCATGCCATAGACATTATGTCCCTGCAGCGTCGTCGTCGGATGCCCGTCATAGTCGAACGAGACATTATCCGGCATCATCTGCCCCCAGGTGGAGATCTCATTCATGTCGTTCCACAATCCGGACACGCCCTGATCCGCATATGTTTTCACCTGACCCTTCCAGAAGTCCCGGCCTTTGGGGCTGGTGAAATCAGTGAAGACGGACCATCCGGGCCAGACCTGGCCCGAATAGTATTGTCCGTCAGGGTATTTCAGGAAGGCATTGTCAGCAGCTCCGCGTTTATAGACCGCATACCCGGTGTCCACTTTGATCCCAGGGTCGACGATGACCGTCAATTTAAAGCCCATAGCGCCCAGGCGGGTGGTAAGTTCTTTGGGATCCATGAACCGGTCCTTATCCCAGGTGAATACCCTGTACCCATTCATATAATGAATGTCCAGGGTGATGCCGTCGGCCGGGATCTTTTTTTCACGCAGGGTCTGGGCGATCCGCAACACTTCTGTCTCGGGATAGTAACTGTACCGGTTCTGCTGGTAGCCGAGGCTCCAGAGGGGGGGCAGGGGCATGCGGCCCGTCAACGCCGTATAGGAATTGATGATCCCGGCTACCGTCGGCTGGTAAATAAAATAATAGTTGACTTCTCCACCCCGGGCGCCAAAGGAAGAAAAGCGATTGTTGCTGGCGCCGAAGTTAAAATCGCTTTGATAAGTATTGTCCAGGAAGATCCCATAACTGAGATCGTGATGAATACCTATATAAAAAGGGATAGTGGAATAAAGGGGGTCCTTGTCCACCGCATATCCATAGTTATCTTCATTCCAGTTCGTGTACCCGCTTCCCCGCCTGTCCAGGTTGCCCGTCTTTTCCCCGAGACCGATAAAACGCTCTCCCTCCTGCATGTGCTTATAACTGGTGAAGGCGTCCCCGATCCAGGAAGTGCCGAGGCCCGGTTCATCCTCGTTGATCAGCCGGTGGTCGGGCGTGTAAAAGGCAACGGAAAAGGGTTTCTTGTGCACCTCTACTTCCAGGGAGTCGGTGGAGAATATCACCGAGCTGTCCGTTTGGACGAGGTTCATCTTTGTTTCTTCCGGATGACCCACGACCGCATAAGAAAAGTCATCTTTGAAAGGCTGCTTGCTCATCCGGACCCGGATAACGGAAGGGCTGTATGGGCTGATTTCGATAAAGGCGTGTTCAGTGGTTATCCGAAAGGAGCTACCCGGCGCTTCGAAGTGGGTAATATTGCCGGGCCCCTGAACTATTGTTTGCGCTTCCGCACTTCCGAAACAAATTGTAAATAAAATGCATACAATAGTAACAGTTTCCTTGACGCAGTTCTCCCGCAGTTTCATACAACAAGCCGTTTTTGATTTACGAACCAAAGAACGAGCGACTGCAGATAAAGAGCAATTAGTACAGAGGCTTACATGGAAAATTAAGCCCTTCTGCCGGGGAGGTGCTTACTTAACTAAATCAAAATCAATATATTATATACATATATGCATTTCTACTATATAGACGGACAGACCCAATTAAACAGTCGGTATAGCCATGATTTTGTCCTCAAATTCCTCATTGGGCACCAGGGATTTGTTCTTAATCTTCGTTTTGTAAGAGTAAATCGTGTTCACGGAATATTCCAGGATTTCAGCAATCTTCTCATTATGATTAATCCCCATGCGAATCAATGCGAAGATCCGAAGGTCAGTATTGAGCAATTCATTTTCCTTTAAATGGACCTGGTCTTCTTCCTTGAACAAGGCGTTATAAGAAGGCACGAAGTGGGGAAACAATTTAAGGAAGACTTTGTCGAAGTTCTGTAAGAGGCTTTCTTTTTCCTTTTTGAGGTTGATGCTGCCTGCAATGAGCCGGATATCGTCGAACTTTTGCTCGGCAATCCGCTTGTCCAGTGACTTTTTGAAGCGCTCGATCTTGGTAAAAAAGTCCGAGTTGACATTAAAGAAGTACCCGATATATTCTTCCTTGATCTTATTGGCTTCCGACAACTGGTGGTTGATCTCCTGGGTTTTCCGGTTGGCCTCAGTGATGATCTTTTGGGCGACCTTAAGTTTTCTCACTTGCAGGAAGATAACAAAGATCAGTCCCACCAGTACGGCCAACAAAAAAGTGACCACCACTGCGTATTCCACCAGCCGGTGCTTCTGGCTTTCAATGGTATTGATCTTGGCGCCCTCGATCAGGGGCAGCAACGCCCCCACCTGGACTTTTCGCTGCCTGGCCCCATAAAAAATGGCTTCTTCATTCGCCCGTTCGACGTACAGGGCGGCATTGCCGACTTCTCCCCGCTTAAACAACATGGACGCCAGGTTCAAAATGGCAAAAGTCTCCTTGGTGGAAGATCGGATGTCGGCAATCGCTGCCTCAATCAGCAGGTCGATGGCTTTATCCGTCTCCCCTTTTTGCACGTACAGTCCGCTCAGCGTAGAAGTCACCAAGGCCAACTGGTGATTGGAAAGGTCCGGGAGCGCCCGGGTCCTTTGAAAATAAGCCAGTGCGCCGGGAATATCCCCCGTCTTAAAGTTCCTCAGCCCCGTAAAATAAAGGCTTTCAAAAGAGTTCCGGGGATAGAGCTGGAGGGAAGAATCGATGTAACTTCCTCCTTTTGCGTAATAGCCGTATAGATAGTAACTATCGTTGCTGTAATCGGAAAGGTCATAATAAAACCTCCCCATCAGAGAATAATATTCTGCCCGGACGCTGTCCGGTTGTCCCTGGATCCGAATGCTCTGCAGCGTGTCAAAGGCTTCTTTGAACATCCCGGATGACACGAGGATAAAGCCCAGTTTGATCTTCGCCTGTTCAGTACGCAAAGGATCCTTCATCCGGTAGGCGATCTCTTCCAGTTTTTCTGCATACCGGAAGGCGGAGTCAAAACTAAATACCCGGTAGGCTTCGTAAAGTTGGACACTGATGTCGAACTGGGCGGCCGGACCGGCGTCGCCCGCTTCGCGCAGCGTTAGCTCCAGGCGCTCGATCGACGCCCGCTTCATGGCATCGTAGGCCGGGGCGGAATCAATCACCTGGTTTAGCGCCCGTATAAGGCTATCTGTCGTGGGCCCCGCCTGGGAGACGGCCGCCGCTGTCAAAAAAAGGAAAGAAATAAGCAAGCGCTTCATAATAGACGTATTATAACCTGACCAACCGGCCCAAAAGTAGGTTATAAGCGTCTAAGTAGATAGCGCCTGCTTTTGAAATGCGTTATCGTCCAAAGTCGTCTTGCAGACGTACGATGTCGTCCTCATTGGAAGGTTGGGCCGCGTCGGTATGTTGCCAGATCTCTGCAATGATCCCGAAATTGTCCAGCCCTACCAGGCGGTGACGTTCTCCCTGTTGTAATTTAATCAGGTCCCCGGGATGGTACTTTTTCAAAGGCCCTTCCGTATCCGTCAGGCTGGTCACTACCCCCGCCTCCCCTGCCACCACGCGCCAGATCTCGGCACGACGGAAATGATACTGCCAGGACAATCGCTTGCCGGGAGCGACCACCAATATCTTGGGACTGAGTTTCTCGGTGATCGTGAAATCTTTCAATTCCATCCCTGGAAAGTATTCCCCGATAAAGGCTGGGGCCTGTTTCTCGTCTATGACAAAAAAGCCGCCCCAGGGCCTTGAAAAATCGTGTTGGACGATAGTAAAGTTTTTGGCTTTGAGGGCCGCATCAATCTGCGAGAACACGGACTCTTTCGCGCTGCCTGTAGTCAAGTCGAGTTGCATCTGTGGTGGATTTAGGACCGCAATAATACTGCAAAATTCTTATCGGCAGCAATCCTTCTTGCGGATGAAGATGGCCTTGAATATCTTCAGAAAAAAATTCCCTATAGCGGGTCCATTGATGGTCATAACTCAAAGTTACGTAAAAGCAGGCGATGCGATACCTTTGCCCCCAATCGGGCCGCCGACCCGCCGCCCGATTGGCGAAACTCAATATAACAAACCTTTCATGCCCCAGGGTACCACCCACATCCTCGTCATCGAAGACGAAAAACGCGTAGCCGACCTCATTCAGCGGGGCCTGGAAGAAGAAGGCTTTACGGTTACACTGGCGTACGACGGGTTGATGGGAAGGAAGCTGGCCCTTAGCCCTGCCTTTGACCTGGTGATCACCGATATCATCCTGCCGGGGATCAATGGCCTGGAATTATGTAAAGAACTGAGGCAGGCCAGGCCGACGGTCCCTATCATTATGCTGACGGCCCTCGGCACCACGGACGACAAAGTGGAAGGGTTTGACGCAGGCGCTGACGATTACCTGGTCAAACCTTTTGACTTCCGGGAACTCCTGGTCAGGGCGCGGGCGCTTCTTAAGCGCAGCAGCGATCGCCTACAATCCCACGAAGGGCCATTGCTCCGCTATGGAGGGATGGAAATGAACCTGCATACCAAATCGGTTCGCAGGGATGGCCGCGATATCGACCTCACTCCCAAGGAATTCAAACTACTGGAATTCATGATGAAGAACGCGGGCAGGGTCCTGTCCCGCAACGAGATTGCGCAGCATGTATGGGATACGCATTTTGATACCGGCACGAATTTTATTGACGTCTATATTAACTACCTCCGCAAGAAGGTAGATAAAGACTTCCCTGACAGAAAATTGATTCACACCAAAAGCGGGATGGGCTTTATCTTTAAGGAAGGGTGACCGACGCCGCTCTCATATTACAGCGCCATACATGAAGATCCGCAATAAACTGACATTCCTGTTCACCATTTTATTCGCCGCCATCCTCCTGGTGTTTGCGGGAGTGATATACTATTATTCCGCCCAGACCCGGGAGGACGATTACTACAAGCTCATCCGGCAACAGGCCCTCACCAAAGCCAACCTGCTACTTGATGCCCAGATAGCGCCCCATGTCCTCCAGCTCATTTATAAAAATACGCCCCATGCTCTTTTTCAGGAAGAAGTCGCCATCTATGATACGGGCTTTACCCTGCTCTATCACGACGACGTGGCCATAGACCAGGTAAAGGAAACACCCGCCATGATCCGTGAAATCATCGCAGGGGGAGAGATCCGTTTTATCCAGGGCGCCCTGCAGGTAGTGGGTATCCGATACGTCCGGGGGGGCCAGACCTACGTGATCACGGCGGCGGCCAGTGATCAATATGGTTTCAATCAATTAAAGCAGCTTCGCTACACCCTGTTGCTGACCTTTCTGCCCTGCGTACTGCTCACATTGGTGGCCGGGCGTCTCTTTGCACGCAAAGCCCTGCAGCCCGTAGCCGACATGGTCGATACAGTAGAAGAGATCACCGCCACCAAACTGGATGCACGTATCAAGGTGCAAAACAACAAAGACGAACTGGATGAACTGGCCGTCACCTTCAACCAAATGCTTGACCGGCTGGAACACTCCTTTGATGCGCAAAAGCAGTTCGTCAGTAATATTGCGCACGAGCTCCGCACCCCCCTGTCCAGCATGGTGGGAGAACTGGAACTGGCGCTTCTGAAGCCCAGGACCATAGAGGAATACCAAAAACTGATCCGCCTGGCCTTCCTGGACGCCCGTCGCCTGGTCCGCCTGTCCAACGGGTTGCTGGACCTGGCCAAGGCCAACTACGACGAGTCCGGTATCCGGATGAAAGAAGTCCGCCTGGACGAACTCCTGCTGGACGCCAGGGACCTGGTATTAAAGTCTAATGGGGACTACAAGGTCAATATCATTTTTGAACTGGAGATTGAGAACGACGATTTCATCTCCGTAAAAGGAAACGAATACCTGTTGAAAGTTGCCTTCCTCAACCTCATAGAGAACGGCTGTAAGTTTTCAGCCGATCACCATAGTACGGTGGCTATCACCTATTTCGCCTCACAGGTGATCCTGCGCTTTTCCGACACGGGCATAGGCATTTCTTCCGAAGACCTGCCCCATATCTTCAATGCTTTCTACAGGGGAGGTAATAAACAATATGCGGAAGGAAATGGGATCGGGTTGTCGCTGACCCAAAAGATCATTGCCCTGCACAAAGGCACCGTACAGGTGAGTTCCTCGCCCCATGAAGGGACGGTGTTCACCGTGGAGTTTCCGCACGTGTGAGGGCGGCGGCTTTGCGGCCGCGCCACGCAGCGGCTTTGCGCATGGCCGGGGCGGTGTCGCGGGCGGTGCGTGGCCGGGACGCGCGTGGCCATCCGTGGCTTCAGGTGCGTGGGCGCTTTTGTGACAAGCGGCGTCCGTTTTCGTACACCGGCGACGCCGAGACCTCAACCAAACCCCTGGCTGGTAAGGCTTTTCAATTTTGGCACGGGCGTTGTATTCTCCTGAACCGTCAGGGAAAGCTGTGCCCGGGCATCAATTAACATTCATTATGCTGAGAAACTATTTTAAGGTAGCCGTCCGGAACCTGCTAAGAAGCAAAGGATTTTCTTTAATGAATATACTGGGCCTCGCCATCGGTATGGCCAGCGCCCTGATCATATTATTGTGGGTGCAAAATGAATGGAGCTTTGACCGGTCTTATCCCAATAAAGCCAGGCTGTATGAAGTCTGGAACAAGGACAAGTGGGGCAACGACACGGTGTGCTGGCACGCCACCCCGAAGGTCATGGGGGATTTCCTAAAAAAGGATTACCCGGAAATCGAGCGATCATCCAGGCTTAACTGGACGCAAACCCTCCTGTTCTCGGTGGGAGAAAAACGGCTGAACGTAAAAGGCACGATGGTCGATCCGGACTTCCTGACGATGTTCAGTGTTCCCTTCATCAAAGGGAATGCGGCCACGGCATTAAATACCCCTAACAGCATCACCATTACAAAAAGCCTGGCTGAAAAATTATTCGGCAATGAAGATCCCATGGGTAAAACCGTGAAAGTCGATAATAAGAGCATGTTCAATGTAACGGGAGTCATTGAAAACCTTCCGGCCAACAGCCAATTCGACTATGAATACCTGATCCCCTGGTCTTACATGCACGCGACAGGACAGGATGATCCCTATTGGGGGAACAACTCCACCCGGAATTTAGTATTGTTGAAAGAAGGGACCAACTTTGCAGCGCTCAATGAGAAGATCAAGACCATGGTCGTACGCCACGACCCAGGCGATGGCGAGCGTCAATTCCTGTATCTCTTTTCCAAAGAACACCTCTACTCCAGTTTCAAAGACGGCAAGCAGGCCGGGGGCCTGATCGACATGGTAAGGGCCTTTCTTCTTCTGGCAGTATTCATTTTGCTGATCGCGTGTATCAACTTCATGAATCTTTCCACGGCGCGTAGCGAAAAGAGGGCGAAAGAAGTCGGGATACGCAAGACCGTTGGCGCCCTTAAACAATCCCTGATCATACAGTTCCTCCTGGAGTCGTTGTTGATCTCCGCCATCGCGGGCGTACTGGCCCTCCTGATCGTCCAGTTGTGCCTGCCTCCCTTTAATACGCTCACCCAAAAAGAGCTGATCATTGCTTACGGAAGCCCTGTCTTTTGGGTTGGATTCCTTGGATTCATCACATTTACCGGCCTGATGGCCGGAAGTTACCCGGCCTTTTTCCTATCGGCTTTCCAACCGGTGCAGGTCCTGAAAGGCACGTTCAGGAAGGTGAACGCGCTGGTCACCCCCCGCAGAGTCCTGGTGATCATCCAATTCACTATCGCTATCTTCCTGATCATCGGAACGATCATCATCGAGCAACAACTAAAATATGCACAGAACCGGGAATCCGGGTACGACAGGAATAACCTGCTTTATGTCACCATGGAGGGCGACATCCAAAAAAACGCCGACCTGATCAAAAACGAATTGCTGTCCCAGCACGTGGCCGTCAATGTGAGCAACACCAGCTCTCCCCTCACCCAGTCCTGGAGCAATACGGGTAGCATACAATGGGAAGGAAAACCGGCTGACGATAAAAACGTCATCAACCGGTATGCCAGTGACGGAAACCTGGCCAAGACCGCAGGCATGACCATTATCCAGGGAAGAGACATCGACCTGGCCAATTTCCCCAGCGATTCCATGGCAGCCGTATTAAATGAGACGGCGGTCAAGGTCATGGGCTTTAAAAACCCCATAGGACAAGTCATCTCCGACGACACTTCCTATCACGTAGTGGGCGTGGTGAAAGATTTCATTATCGAATCCCCTTATGAGCCCGTTCGGGCAATGGTGATCCTGGGGCCGCACAGGCATTACAACGTGATGCATGTTAAGCTGAACTCCAACCGTTCCACCGCAGAAAATCTGGCCACCATGGAAAAGATATTCAAGCAGTACAATCCTGAATACCCTTTCCAATATAATTTTGTAGACGAAGTCTATGCCAAAAAATTCAAGGACGAGCAGATCACGATGACCCTGGCAGGGCTCTTTGCCTGTCTCACTATCTTTATTTCCTGCCTGGGGCTTTTCGGACTGGCTGCTTATACCGCAGAAGCCCGCGTCAAGGAAATAGGCGTGCGAAAAGTCCTGGGCGCCTCCATATTCAGTATCACTACCCTATTATCCAAAGACTTCGTAACCCTGGTGATCATTTCGATCATCCTGGCGACGCCCACCGCCTGGTATTTTATGAATAAATGGTTGGACAACTACCCCCATTACCGCATCAGTATCAGCGGATGGACCTTTGTGATAGCAGCCCTGGTCGCCATCTTCATTTCGGTCCTCACCGTGAGTTACCAGGCGATCAAAGCCGCGCTGGCCAATCCGGTCAAGAGCTTACGATCAGAGTAAGGAAGCGGTCCGGTGAGGCGCCGGACAAAACCTATAAATTCCCTGGATATGTGGAAGAACTATTTAAAGGTTGCGTTCAGAAACCTCCTGAGAAGCAAAAGCTTTTCCTCTATGAACATTCTAGGCCTGGCCATCGGAATGGCCAGCTCCCTGATGATCTTATTATGGGTAGCGCATGAATGGAGTTTTGATAATTTTTATCCTAACCAGGACCGAATATACGAGGTATGGAACAAGGATAAATGGGGTAGTGAATTAACCTGTTGGAACACCACGCCCAAAATAATGGGGAGCGTCCTAAAGCAGGAATACCCGCAAATTGAAAAGTCAACCCGTGTGAACTGGGACCAGACCCTGTTATTCACCGTCGGAGAAAAGCGCCTTAATGTATCTGGCACCATGGTGGATCCCGACTTCCTCACCATTTTCAACGTCCCCTTTATCAAGGGAAAGGCGGCTACCGCATTCAGTACACCCAATTCCATTATACTCACCCAGAAGCTGGCAAAAAAGCTATTCGGAGAAGACGATCCCATCGGAAAGTCCGTAAAAATTGACAATAAGGACAACTACATGGTGCGGGCGGTCATTAAGGATCTGCCTAATAATACCCGCTTTACCTACGAGTATTTATTACCGTGGTCTTACCTGGCTGCTCACGGGCAGGAAGACAGCAGTTGGGAGGACAATTCCACCCAAAATTTTGTGCTGTTGAAACCGCACGTGGATATCGACCAGATGAATGCCGATATAAAGAACATTACCAAGCGTCATATTGGTCCGAGAGGAACAACGGATGTGTTTTTATACCCCCTCTCCAAGGGGCACCTGTACTCGAATTTTGTGAATGGCGTACCTGCCCACGGGCGCATTGAGATCGTCCGGGCCTTCCTCCTCATAGCCCTGTTTATCCTGCTCATAGCCTGTATCAATTTCATGAACCTCTCCACGGCACGCAGCGAGAAGCGGGCTAAAGAAGTAGGCATCAGAAAAACCGTGGGTGCGATGAAGAGAGCCATTGTCATTCAGTTCCTGGCAGAGTCGCTGATGATCACCTTGATGGCCGGCATCGTAGCATTAATACTCGTGCAGGTTTTCCTACAGGCTTTCAATACGCTCACCCACAAGGAGCTGTCCATTGCCTATGGCAGCCCCCTCTTCTGGATGTATTTTGTGGGATTTATTTTTATCACGGGACTCGTTGCGGGCAGTTACCCGGCCTTTTTTCTGTCAGCGTTCAGACCCGTACAGATCCTAAAAGGTGCCTACAAAAAAGCGAATGCGCTGGTCACTCCCCGGAGGGTCCTGGTCATATTGCAGTTCACCTTTGCTATTATCCTGATCGTTTGCACCCTCATCATCGAAAAGCAGATAAAGTATGCCCAAGACCGGGAAGCCGGGTACAATAAGAGCAATCTACTCTATGTCATGATGCAGGGGACGATCGACAAAAATTATACCCTCATTAAAAACGACCTTCTTGCCCAGGGCATTGCCACTACGGTCAGTAAAACGAGCTCTCCCCTGACGCAATCCTGGAGCAACACCTGGGGTATCAGATGGGACGGAAAATCGCCGGACGACAAAACCATCATCAACGTCTATTGCAGTGACGGTAGCCTGATAAAGACCGCCGGGATGCAGATCATCCAGGGAAGGGATATCGACCTTGTAAATTATCCCAGCGATTCCACTGCAGCCATTTTGAACGAGGCCGCCGTAAAAACTATGGGATTCAAGCACCCCCTCGGACAATTGGTCCGCAATGACAGTCCCTTCCACGTAGTGGGGGTGATCAAGGATTTCATCATTGAGTCCCCCTATGAAACCATCCGGCCCATGGTCATTTTCGGACCTAAATATGGATTCTTCAACACAATCCACATTAAATTAAACCCGGTACATTCCACCAAGGAGAACCTGGCTTCCATGGAAAAGGTCTTCAAGTCCTATAACCCGGAATATCCGTTTGAATACACTTTTGTGGATCAAAACTATGCCCAGAAGTTCGGTGATGAGCAAACTACCGGTACCCTTGCGGCCCTCTTTGCCGGGTTGACCATCTTTATTTCCTGCCTGGGTCTGTTCGGCCTGGCGGCCTATATGGCGGAAAACCGGGTAAAGGAGATCGGCGTACGAAAGGTCCTCGGCGCTTCCACCCTAAGCATTACGACCCTGCTATCCAAAGACTTTATCACACTGGTGATCATCGCCATCTTTATCGCCTCTCCTATCGCCTGGTTCTCGATGCGGAAATGGTTGCAGGAATACCCTTTCCATGCCAGCATCGACGCCTGGGTATTTTTGCTGGCTGCCCTGCTGGCCATCCTTATCTCGCTCGCAACCGTAAGTTACCAGGCGATCAAAGCGGCCCTGGCGAATCCGATCAAGGGCCTGCGGTCGGAATGACGCGGCGCGGCCGCGCAGCCATTTGGCCCCCCCGAGCGGCTATTTGGGCGACGCCTTGCTATTCCGTCTTCAGGCTTTTTACGGGATTGGCCAGTGCGGCCCTTACGCTGTGCAGGCTGATGGTGAACAGGGAAATGATCAGTAGCAGCAACGGTGGCATCACAAAGATGATCCAGCTCAAATGAATATGAAAGGCGTAATTGTCCAGCCAGCGGCTGGCCATAAAATAAATCATCGGCAAGGCAATGACGGACGCCAGGCACACCAATTGTATAAAGTCGATGGAGAACAACACAAGCAGGCTGTAGATAGAAGCTCCCAGGACTTTACGAATGCCTATTTCCTTAGTCCTCAGCTTAATCACAAAGCTGGACAACCCCAAGAGTCCCAGGCAGGCCACAAAGATGGTCAATCCTGTAAAGAGGTTGAAGACTTTTCCAAAGCGCTGGTCTGCCTGGTATTGCTGGTTAAAGTAATCATCCAGGAAAAAATATTCCACCGCATTTCCCTTGAAGATATTCTTGTACGCCTTTTCAAAAGAGGCGATGTCCTGACTAAGGTGGCCCGAATTCAGGCGGATAGAAATATAGCTCCACGCATTATAGCTCGGGTAATAATACATAATCGGATCATACCCTTCCCGCAAGGACCTTTGATGATAATTTTTGACGACCCCGATGATATTTGCGTTCATGTATCTTTGACCGTATCGAAAAACGATGGCCTGTCCGATCGCCGCCTGATCATCCTTATAACCCAACCCCTTAACCAGGGCTTCGTTCACCATTACCTTAGTGGTCACCTTATCGGATACCTGTGAACTGTCTTCCGGTGAAAATTTTCTCCCGGCGCTTATCTCCATTTGATACGTCGGTATAAAATGATCATCCACGCCCAAGAAGAAAGGAGTAAAATTGTGCGTCTCATCCTCACTTATTTTCCTTACCGTATTCCTTTCGGCGATCGTTTTGCCCGGGATCTCCGTAGACACCCCGATATCGCTGACGGCAGGATTGCTCAGGACCTCGTTCTTAAAAGCACCCATCTTGTCCGCGATCGTCGAATCGAAGATGGCAGGCGCCTTCATGACCAATATCTGATCTTTATTATAGCCCAAAGCCTGTTTCTGCATAAAAGATAACTGGCTGTACACGGTAATGGCGCCGGCAATCAAAAGGATCGATAATAAAAACTGAAAGGAAACCATTGTCTTCCTTAATACGATCCCCCTTGCCGACTGGAACAACCGGCCCTTCAATACCAGGACAGGCCTGAAGGCTGAAAGGACAAAAGCGGGATACGCGCCCACCAGGAATGCGCTTATGATAAAAGCAATACCCAGGCCCAGCCAAAACACCGGCTGGCCAATCAATCCTGAAGAAGAAAGTCCATCGTGCATGTCCTTGCCGATAAACCGTCCGAAAAATGGATAGCAGACCCAAACAATGACGCTCGCCACGCCTACGGCCAAAAGGTTTATAATAACCGATTCCGTAATAAACTGCACAATCAGTTGGATCTTCAAAGCCCCTACTACTTTTCGGAGGCCTACTTCCTTCGCCCGTTCCACCGACTTAGCCGTTGATAAATTTATATAGTTGATCCAGGCGATGACCAGGATAAAAATACCGATGATCGACAGGAAATAAATTTCATTCTCACTCCCGTTGGGCTCCGCCTCCTTACTATAATTGGATCGAAGATGTATATCCTTCAGCGGCTGTAAATGCATGGAGCAACCGTAGTTCAGTTGTTTCATTTTGTCTCCCAGGTGTTCCTGGATAAAGGCCGGGAATTTTGCCTCCAGTCGATGAGGATCCGTACCGGGCGCCAGCAAAACGTATGTATAAAACTCCGGCCAGGTCCATTCTGTACGCATAAAGTCCATCCCCATGACGCCGATGGACGCCAGCATATCGAACTTTACGTGTGAATTTTCCGGCACGTCCCTGAAAACCCCTGTCACCCTAAAAGACATTTGATGGTTCAGGGAGAGCGTCTTTCCCAGCGGATTCTCCCTGCCGAAATATTTCTTTGCCGTCGATGCAGAGATCACCAGGTCTTTTAGGTCCGACAAGGCTTTGTTTGGATCACCCGATACAAACGGAAAGGAGAACATGGTTAGAAAAGAAGGGTCAGCCAGGTAGATCCTGTCCTCATTGAACGTCGTCGTTTTATCCCCTTCGGTATAGGATACCATGGAAGTATTGGAAAATGTGGACAGCTGGACCAGCCGGGCATAATCGACAACTTCCGGAAAAGTCTGCTTCAGTGCGGGCCCCACTGCAGGATGGTTGGTAGCCTGCATGCCATTACTGGCCAGGCTTCCTGAAAATTCCAGGGGTACCCGGTACAAATTATCTACGTTCTTATGAAACTTGTCATAGCTGAGCTCAAAGTGCACAAACAGGAAAATAAAAAAGCAGGCGGCCATCCCTATAGCAAGCCCAAAGACATTGACCGTCGAAAATATCTTGTTCTTCAATATGTTCCGGTAAGCGATCTTACAGTAGTTTTTCCACATCTCTAATGGTATTGAGAAGGTATCCCCACCAAAGAAATGCCACTTTTTTAATGATATGAAAATCAATTATTTATCCATTTAAAACGGCGGTGATCTGTCCGCTTTTGACGCATCGGCCGTCCGGTAACGTCCGGGGCTAAATTCTTCACATTAGCCCTTCCCCCAACTCTAATAATTTTCTAATCTTTTTCTAAGGCGCTTCTAACTGCCACTCCTTCGGGGAGGAGGTACCTTTGCCCCGCATTGTTAGAACAACATTGCCTTTTATTTCCAACGTTATGGACCCTTATCCCAGTTGCAGCAAGCAACGATTTACATAATCTCCCGCCCATCGGATAGCTATTCGGCGCCCGCATGTGCGGGATCTAAACCGAGGAGTTATGATCACCCAGGTAAAAGAAGTCAAGGAAAAGATCAAGAACCGTTTGACCCATGGATTAAACAACAACGGGCTGCATGACGCCTCTCTTGTCAGGCTGCGCGGAATTGGCGCCGCCCAGGCTCCCGATTGCTACGTATTACTGGAAAGCAGCCTTGCCGGATTATCGGAAGAGCAGGTAGAAGACCGGCAGAAACAATTTGGCAAAAATGAAGTCCATCACGAAAAAGCTCCCTCCTGGTACCGGCAACTCCTCCAGGCTTTTATCAATCCATTCATCGGGATTCTGATCATTATAGCAGTAGTTTCCATGATTATGGACGTTTGGATGGCCCCTCCCGGCCAGGCAGACTACAAAACCGTGTTGGTGGTTTCCATCATGGTACTTGCCAGCTCTCTCTTACGATTCTTCCAGGAATATCGGAGCAACAGGGCCGCCGAACAACTGAAGAGCATGGTGAAAACAACCGCTACGGTAGGAAGGGTTCCCGGGGGCAAAACAGAACTTGACATCAAGGAACTGGTGCCCGGAGATACCGTTTTCTTATCCGCCGGAGACATGATCCCCGCCGACTGCCGTATCCTGCAGTCCAAAGACCTGTTTGTCAGTCAGTCCATGCTCACCGGGGAGTCATTGCCCGTAGAGAAAAGGGAACACGCTGTAATAGTAGGCCTTCACCAATCCCCCCTGGAGCTTGACAACCTATGCTTCATGGGAACCAATGTGGTGAGTGGATTTGCTACAGCCATTGTCGTCATGACCGGAAATCAAACGTATTTCGGATCAATCAGCAAGGCCATAACGGGCAAACGGGCTGAAACCAGTTTTGACAAGGGCATTAATAAAGTCAGTTGGCTGCTCATCCGCTTCATGCTGGTCATGGTGCCCCTGGTATTCCTCATCAACGGGATCACCAAACACGACTGGATGGAAGCATTGCTATTCGGCATTTCCATTGCCGTGGGATTGACCCCGGAAATGCTGCCCATGATCGTGACGGCCAATCTTGCAAAGGGCGCCGTCAACATGAGCAAGCGCAAGGTGATCGTCAAAAGGCTCAGCGCCATCCAAAACATAGGGGCCATGAACATCCTTTGTACGGATAAAACAGGCACCCTCACCATGGACAAAATTGTCCTGGAAAAGCACTTGAATGTGTTCGGATCCGATGATGATGAAGTCATGAAATGGGCTTACCTCAACAGCTTTCATCAAACCGGGTTAAAGAACTTGCTGGACGTAGCGGTATTGGAACACGCAGAAGAGGTACACGAATACCTGAAGGCGGAAGATTTCAAGAAGATAGATGAGATCCCTTTTGATTTCACCCGTAGAAGGATGTCTGTCATCCTGGAACAAAAGAACCACCGGCACCTGCTGATCTGTAAAGGCGCCGTGGAAGAAATGCTGGACCTGTGTTCCCACGCCTTCGACCCCGGGGAAGACCGGCAATTGCATATAGAAAGCGATGTGATCGTACCCATGGATGAAAGGATGCGCCAGGTCATCCTGCAAACGTCCAAAAAACTGAATGAAGAAGGACTCAGGGTGCTGCTCGTGGCCATCAAGGAATTCGAAGAACGCCCCCTCACCTATTCCGTATCAGATGAAAGCAATCTGATCCTCACCGGATTTATCGGATTCCTGGACCCCGCCAAGCCTTCCGCCAAGCCCTCCATTGAGGCCCTCCACGCGCTGGGGGTACATATAAAGGTACTAACAGGGGATAATGAGATTGTCACCAAAAAGATTTGCCGGGATGTGGGCATCCCTGTTAATCATATACTACTGGGAAGTGATGTGGAAGCCATGACCGACAAGGAACTGGGGGTACAGTTGGAAAACGTCTCCATCCTGGCCAAACTGAGCCCTACACAGAAAGCCAGGGTCGTCAGAACCTTGCAGGCGGCGGGACATACCGTAGGTTTCATGGGAGATGGCATCAACGATGCAGCGGCATTACGGGACGCGGATGTGGGAATATCCGTCGATACGGCCGTGGACATTGCCAAAGAAAGCGCCGACATCATCCTGCTGGAAAAAGACCTGATGGTGCTTCGAAAGGGTGTAATCTACGGGCGGCGGACTTTTGGAAATATCATTAAGTATATCAAAATGACCGCCAGCAGCAATTTCGGAAATATGTTCAGCATGCTGGGCGCCAGTGCGCTGTTACCTTTCCTGCCCATGCTGCCCATTCAATTGCTCGTCCAGAACCTGCTCTATGATATGTCTCAGATCTCCATTCCCTGGGACAGAATGGACAAAGAATATATAGAACAACCCAAAAAATGGGACGCTTCGGGGATTGCCCGCTTCATGATCTGGATCGGACCCATCAGCTCAATTTTCGATTACGCCACCTTTGGAGTCATGTACTATGTATTCAAAGCCAATTCTCCTGAGCACCAGAGTTTCTTTCAATCCGGCTGGTTTATTGAAGGTCTCCTATCCCAGACCCTTATTGTGCACATGATCAGGACCCGGAAAATCCCCTTTATCCAAAGCTGGGCCACTGCTCCGGTGCTGGCCCTGACCACGCTTATTATGGCTATTGGAATATACCTGCCTTTTTCTCCACTCGCAGCTTCCCTTAAGATGCAATCATTGCCTATGAGCTATTTCCCTTGGCTGATCGCTATTCTGGTAGGCTATTGTATGTTGACCCAAGTCGTTAAAGTCTGGTTTATCCGCAAATTTGATCAATGGTTATAACTTTCTATATATGAGAAAAAAGGCTTCACCCCTCTTATTGCTGCTCGTCCTCCTCTCTCTTTCCGGCATTGCCCAGGTCAACCCGGATATTGCCGCCAGGGCTAGCTTTGCCAAACCCGATCCCTGGAGCGTGCACTTCCAACTGACGGTTGTTTCCCAGGGACATTTTGCCTTCCCTGCCGCGTATTCGGGCAAAAATAGTATGGTGGACACGGCTGAAAAGGATGTCACCAGCCTGACCACTTCTTTTTTCCTGGGAAGGAAGCTCTGGAAAGGGGCGGCTGTTTACTTTAACCCCGAAGTCTCCGGGGGCAAGGGCCTGAGCGGCGCTACCGGTATGGCCGGCTTTCCGAATGGGGAAACCTTCCGCATCGGCAATCCCGCTCCGGCGTTCTATACTGCCCGCGCTTTTTTTCAGCAGAATATTCCGCTGGGGCGGCATACAGCCTATGTGTATGTCAATGACGACGTCAACCAGGTATCCGACTCCGTTCCCATTCAAAGGCTCACCCTCAGCGGCGGAAAGTTTTCCCTGGACGACTTTTTTGACGATAACCTTTTCAGCCACGACGCCCGCAGCCAATTCCTGAACTGGAGCCTGATGAGCAACGGGGCCTGGGACTATCCCGCTAACACCCGGGGATACACGCAAGGCGTCGTAGTGGAACTGTTCGAGCCCACCTGGGCCGTTCGCGGCAGTATCGTACAAGAGCCCCGGCAAGCCAACGGCCCCGACCTGGACGAAAACATATTCAAGTATCATGGGATCACCCTGGAAGGAGAGAAATCCTATAAGATAGGACTCCAATCAGGCACGGTTCGTATTCTGGGATTTTATAACCTTACCCGCGCCCCTACCTACGAAAAAGTCGTGCAGCAAGTTAAAGCCGGCGACAGCAGCCTGGTAGATATCTTCAACGGTTCCGAACTATCCCAGGAACACGGCGCCAAATATGGCTGGGGCATCAGCGCCAACCAAAATATCACGAGGGACCTGGGCGTTTTTTTCAGGGCCAGTTGGAATGATGGAAAAACGGCTACATGGGCCTTTACCGAAATCGATCAAAGCATCAGCGCCGGCCTCTCTTTGACAGGTACTTCCTGGAAACGGCCCGATGACCACATGGGAGGCGCCTTTGTCATAAACGGCATTTCCTCCGGTCACCAGGACTTTCTGAAGGCAGGGCTGAATGGTTTCATGATCGGCGACGGGAACCTAAACTACGGCCATGAGGGGATCGCAGAATTCTATTATTCCGCCAAATTATTTGACCACACTTATCTCAGCGCAGATTACCAATTTGCCCATAACCCTGCCTACAACAAAGATAGGGGTCCTATCAACATATACGGATTCAGGGTACATATTGAATTTTAAGGGAGCGGGCGGCCATTCTTGCCGGCAATGGCCGCCGCCCTCCGTTTATCGCACGACCTTATTAAACAAAGTGCCCGCCCATCCCATCACAAGCGCCGTCAATGGCACCGTTACTAAAAACACTTCCCAGACGGCGTCCTGCCCGAACCGACCATTCATCAGGGCCCGGGACGCTTCTACTGAATAATAAATAGGATCAAAATGAGACGCTACTTTCAGCCAACCGGGCGCGAGGTTGATGGGCAGGAGGAAACCTGCCAGCAAGAGACCGGGAAGGGTAACTACCTGCGCAATCGGGACCAGGGTGTCTTCATTTTGGAAACGAAGCGCAATCGCATAGGAAAAAGAGGCGAACAAGGCCGTATTCAGGGCCAGGATCACGAGCAATAGCGCAAAGCCCGCAAGGGATACGTGCAAACCAAAGGGTATGGCAGCGCCTGTAAAAATGAGCGCCTGAAGGAGGACACTTGTCACGTCTTTGAGTACGGCACCCAGCAGAAGCGCCTGGCGGCTCGTGGGCGTCACTCGGAACCTTTCGATGATGCCCTGGCGGATCTCGTCTATCAACCGGAAACCGGCAAAAGCGCCTCCGAATACAGACAGTGATACCAGTATACCCGGGAGGAAGGTATTCAATATATTCCCGCTCTCAAAGCCGGGCATCCCTGTGAAGTGTTTGAGCAGGGGTTCGAAGAGAAAAAGATACATCAACGGAATAAATACGGAAATAGACAACATAGCCGGGTTCCGCAGGGATTCTTTGATCTTGCGTATATAGTACAGTTTGAGCGTGGTGATAAAAGACATGAGAAAATGATTATAAAGTTTGTGTATGGAGTGAAGGGCCAGGTCGGTCTACTGCACAGCTTCCTGCAACGACCGCCCGGTCTTTCTTAAAAAAACATCATCCAGTGTCGGCTGGGAAAGGCTCACTGATTTCAGTCCGATCCGGGCATGGTCCAGGAGCCGCAGCATACCGGGCAATACCATTTCACCCTGGTGGACGTAGAGCCTTAGCTTTCCCTGCACGTAGGCTGCTTCCCGCACGTACGGTTCGGCCTGCAAGATTTCCAGGGCCTGCCTGGCCACGGAATCTTCTTCAGTCAAGGTCAAAGAACCATCTTCGGTCAGGCCCAGAAGGACCATATCCCCCGCCACCTGTTGCTTGAGCGCCTTGGGGGTGTCTTCTGCTACGATCCGACCTTCGTCCATGATGGCAATCCGGTCTGAGAGCTCGTCCGCTTCGTCCATGTAATGAGTGGTCAGGAAGATCGTCGTTCCCTGGTCCCTTAACAGCCTGACTTCATCCCAAAGCTGCGCCCGGCTTTGCGGGTCCAAGCCGGTGGTGGGCTCATCCAGGAACAGGAGGGCTGGACGATGCATCATTCCCAGGGCAATGTCCAGCCTTCGTTTCTGTCCACCCGAATAGGTTCCCGACTTCCGGTCCGCCATACTTTCCAGATTCAGGGCCTTTAGCAACTCCATAGTCCTGTGCCGGACGGCGGAGACAGGCATGCCATAGAGGCGCCCTTGCAGGGTCAGGTCTTCCCTGGCTGTCATGTCACGATCACTGCCCCCTACCTGGCTGACGTACCCGATTTTGGTGCGCACCTTGCCCGGCTCCCGGAGCAGGTCATAACCAGCGACATAAGCCTCCCCTGCATCAGGACCGAGCAAAGTCGCCAGCATACGCAGGGTGGTTGTCTTTCCTGCCCCGTTAGGGCCTAAAAAGCCAAAGATCTCTCCTTTGGATACCTGGAGATCCACTCCTTTCACCGCTTGTATGCTTTCCCCCTTTGCGGGAAATGTTTTGCTCAACCCTTTTGTAACGAGTAGTGTATCCATTTTTGAAAGTGTTTACGCCAAAACTAAAATGGGCCAGGGTCACCCGCAAGCAGGCATCGGCGGGTCACCGGCGCCGCGCGGTAAACAGCCTTTTATATCGGTGGCATTATATTGGTGGGCTTAGTTTGGCCATCTTATTTCGGCGGCCTCATCCGGATAATCACACATTCGTCAACATCACATAACAATAATTATGAAAGTAGCTATCATCGGCGCCTCCGGTTTTGTAGGCACTCCCCTTACCCGGGAAGCCCTTAGCCGCGGCCACCAGGTCACCGCCATTGTCAGGAACCCCGAAAAGATCCTTGTAAAGGATCCCCATCTTTCTGTTGTCAAAGGAGACGTTTTCCAGGCAGATCAGATCAGTGCCCTTGTAAAGGGCCACGAAGCTGTGATAAGCGCTTATAATGCCGGTTGGGGAAATCCCAATCTCTATACCGATTTCCTTACCGGATCCAAAGACATCCAGGAAGCTACGCGCAAAGCCGGTGTAAAACGGTTCCTTGTAGTGGGCGGAGCGGGCAGCCTGGAAATAGCTCCCGGACTGCAATTGGTTGATACACCGGAGTTTCCTGAAGCGTATAAGGCCGGAGCCACCGCCGCCCGCGATTACTTCAACTTCCTGAAAGGAGAAAAGGAATTGGAATGGACCTTCATCAGTCCGGCTATCTTGTTGCAGCCCGGTGAACGTACAGGCAAATACCGCATTGGTAAAAACAGCCCTGTGTTTGACGAACACCATGAAAGTAAGATCTCGGTGGAGGACCTGGCCGTGGCCATTCTGGATGCTTTGGATCAGCACCTCCATGTGCGCGAACGCTTTACCATCGGTTATTAAAACCGTTTTATTGAAACCCGCTCCTGGCCGCCTTTTCAGTGTTGCGCAATCGATCGCGCAAAGGAGATTTGTTCAGTTATTCGAATGCACAAACTGAACAGGTGGTCAGCAAAGGGTTTACTGACTTTTATTTCAAGGACGCTGCCCTGTCAAATGTCGCATCCCATCTACATTCTCCGTATAAAATAGGATGTCATCCATTTATTACATGCCTCTGGCGACTTTACTACTTATTGCCATGGTCTCCTAACTAAAATGGGAACGAATGTAATAAACAAAAGAAAATACTTATCTTTATATAGCGGTCGGCTTCCCTTGCTAAAACGTGTCAATGATGTGTTTTGGCAGCTATTCGAGGGGCAGTAAATTTGCGTAGTTTTTATACTATAAGAAAATAGCGAAAATCGCGTTGTTATGTTTACAATTGTAAAGTAGCTTTGCCAAATCGATTTAGGTTCGGGTAAAAAGAAATCAGGACCCCAATTGTACCATACCCTATTTAGTAAGATCATTCTTAACTTAAGGATATACATTTTTCTGGACACACATTCAATATTGTGGTTTCAGAGGTAAGCAAAACGCCCTGCATTTCTATGCGGGGTTATTTTTTTATATCCCCCAAGCGAGCTGTGAGAATTTAGCGCGCTTGGTTTTTTAGGATTCTTTAGTGCTGCTTTGGCGGCCGATGCTTTCGTAGTGGAAGCCTAGGGATTTCATAAGGGAGACTTCGAAGACGTTGCGGCCGTCGAAGATTACTTTTTGTTTCATGAGGGCGTTCATTTTGTCGAAGTCGGGTGTGCGGAAGACGCTCCATTCGGTGGCGATGACGACGGCGTCGGCTCCGTCCAGGATGTCGTATTGATTGGCGCCAAAAATGATCCGGTCTCCAAATAATTGACGTACGTGGGGCATCGCTTCGGGATCGAAAGTTTCAATGAGGGCCCCTTCTTTCAGAAGGGCCTCGATGATATACAGGGCGGGTGCTTCCCGTATATCGTCTGTATTGGGCTTAAAGGCAAGTCCCCAGACGGCTATCTTTTTCCCTTTGACGTCGCCGTTAAAGTATTGAAGAATCTTGGGCACCAGATAGGTCTTCTGGCGCTCGTTAACGGTCATGACGGATTCCAGGATACTGAAGGTATATCCTGCTTCTGAAGCCGATCTCGCCAACGCCTGTACGTCCTTGGGGAAACAACTGCCTCCGTACCCAATGCCCGGGAAAAGAAAGCGCTTCCCAATGCGCTCATCGCTTCCTATGGCCCTGCGTACCATGTCTACATCCGCGCCCAGCAATTCACACATTCGGGCGATCTCATTCATGAAGGTGATCTTGGTGGCCAAAAAGGCATTGGCGGCATATTTAGCCAACTCGGCGGAACGCTCGTCCATAAACAGCACAGGATTACCCTGGCGCACAAAAGGGGCGTACAGGTCATGCAGGATCTTCTGCGCCCGCTCTGAAGTCGTCCCGATCACTACCCGGTCAGGCTTCATAAAGTCATCTACGGCCACCCCTTCCCTGAGGAATTCCGGGTTGGAAACCACGTCAAATGCACCCTTATAATGACGGGAAATCGCTTCCTTTACCTTATCGGCCGTGCCCACCGGGACGGTGCTTTTGTCCAGGATGACCTTATAATCAGTCAGTAAATGGCCCAATTGATCGGCCACCTGCAATACGTATGAAAGGTCTGCCGCCCCGTCCTTGCCCGGAGGAGTCGGCAAGGCCAGGAAAATGAGCAACGCGTCTTTAATGCCTTCCCGCAAATCGGTGGTAAATCTTAGGCGCCCTTCTTTCAGGTTCCTCAAAAACAGGTGTTCCAGCCCTGGTTCATAGATCGTGATCCCCCCCTCGGAGAGCTTCTTCACCTTGGCGGCATCAATATCTATACATACCACTTCATTCCCTGTTTCCGAAAAACAAGTACCGGTAACAAGGCCCACATAGCCCGTTCCTACTACGGCGATCTTCATATACTAAAATTTTAGCACATTCAAGATATGTTGATCTGCCTGCATTCCTTACCCTCTTTCAGGCGAACGCCGGGATTAATCTTGTAAACGTTTGCAAAAAGCCCCGAAACGGGTGGTTGGAAGCCCAGTCCGTTATTGTTTGGCCCGTCATTGAATGACTTCCGCCAACTTCTTTTCCAGCTCTTCGCCTTCAACATTCTTGGCGACGATCTTCCCCTGGGGGTCGATCAGCAAGTTCTGAGGAATGGCCTGAATACCATATTCCCGGGCTACTTCATTATTCCAAAACTGAAGGTCGGAAACCTGGGTCCAGGCAAGCTGGTCGTCATGGATCGCCTTCAGCCACTTTTCTTTGGCGCCGGGGCGGTCCAAGGAGACACCTAATACAGTGAAGTTCTTGTCTTTATATTTATTGAATGAAGCTACTACATTGGGGTTTTCCGCTCTGCAAGGGCCACACCAGCTTGCCCAAAAATCGAGCAGTACGTATTTTCCTTTGAAGGAAGAAAGGCTGACCGGATGACCCAGGGTATCCGCCTGGGTGAAATCTGGCGCAGGGGCGCCAATGGCTAACCTACGGGCGATGGCCACCTTTTCCACCAGTCCTTTCACCGTCGGCAGGCCACGATATGCAGGAGCCAACTGGCCGATCAGGGGTTCTACCTCATCCGGCTGGATATAGTATCCCGCGTACTGGGACAGGGCAAATACAGACACGGGTGAATTTCCGGCGTGTGCCTGGAAATAGGTCTTGTAGACCTTTTCCCGCATCTCATGCTCCAGGGAATCCGACATGGCGTCCAGGCGTCTCAGGGCGGCAGTATCGTTTGCTTTACGAAAATCCTTGTACAGGCTGTTCAATACTTTGAACTGCTTGTTGTACGGATCCAGTTGCTCTTTCAATACGAGGTAGTCGGTATTTGCCGGCGATCCTGTTACCACGGAATTATTCAGGGAATCGGTTGCTTTAACAACCACATGGCCCGGCTGCAGGTAAAGGGTAAAATAATTGCGGGGGGCAAACCCTGTAGCAACACCCGGAGCGGTATTTTCAGGAGCCAGGTGTAACTGAGCCAATATGGGCTCCGGTAGATCTCCATTAAATACGGCCGATGTTCCCGCAAGGGTCAGACTGTCTGTAAACCTGTTTTTGGTGACCGTATTGTAGTAGGTCAGGTACAATTTCCCGGAAACGCCGGGGACAGCGCTGAGATCTACGGTCAGTTGGTATTTTCCTGTCAGTGAAGACTGGGCGAAAGCGCCGCCGGATAAGCCTGCGGCCATGCATAATGTCAATAAAAATCGGGTCATTTTAACGTTTTATGGGATAAAGCAAATATACATACTAAAGCATACAGTCTACAGATTTGATAGACTTTTAAATGCGGCATACAATTTTCATTTGTTGATTACCCTGCTGATCATATCCAGGATGGCGTTTTCCACGCGGTCCTTATCCAGAAAGGCAATAAGATGGCCGGTTTTGGGAATCATTTCCACGCGCAAGTAGGGTACATTGATCAGGTGTTCTTTGGCAAAATTGGCATTGGTGGTATACACGAGATCATCATCCGCTCCTTGTAAATAAATGACGGGAACCCGGATATCCGGCCACAACGGCAGCATCTTCTCCAACTCATCCCGGTGATGTAGCTTCTCCGTATTGGCCGATTGCAGCATCCGGGGCACAAACCAGCGAAGCACCGGATGTTCTATGGCCGGGGTGAACCAGAACATCCTTTCTTCCCCCGGGGCCAGTGCCGGGGCCACCAGGACAATACCGTCCACCAATCCCGGATTATCCATAGCCAATCGGCTTACGACGGCGGTTCCATAGGAAGCCCCCACCAGTATGACGGGATGATGTAATTGGTGTATACTATCTAAAAGGGGTTTCAAGAGGAGGGCCTGTTTGCGGATATCGGGCTCAGGGTCAGCCAGACCTGAATAACCGTACCCGGGACGATCCACCGCGAATAACCGGGCGTGGTGCAACAATGTGCTGTCTTCCAGGTAATTCCTCCAATAGCTAAGGGAACTGGGTGCGCCGTGGACAAAAAGAATAGAGGCGCTCGTATCGTCTCCTATGGAAAGATAGCGTATCCTTCTGCCAGCGGTGGCATAATAGGCAATATGCGGATCCAGGTGACGTGCATGAAAAGTCCGGTAAAGGTCATGATCATCCATCCTGAATTGAACAAACTGGTCAAAGATGAGCAGCACAATAATCATAAACACGAAAACCGAAACTACAAGGTTGGCCAGGAAACGTATAATTTTCCAGAACATATCTAAACGTACGTTAATCTCATTGATAAGGATACGAATTTATGTTGATTTTGTGTTAATCCCGCGGGCTCAAACGGGCCGGGCCTGAAATCGGATGGGAGGGAGATAAAAAAGGAAATAAAAAAGGACGGGAGGAGAACCTCCCATCCGGTACAGAACGGGAATTCTGTACAACCATTGAGAATAGATGAGAGTCGTGAGAAATATTAATGAAGGATCACCATATTATACATATTAACAGGGATCCTGATATACCGATTCCCGTCAGGGGCGGTCAAATGTCTCATGTCTCTCAATTCATTGAAAAACGGAAATTATCCAAACTTATCAAGACTTCCCCAATAAATTTTATCATTTTTATAACATTTTTTGCATTAGCCATATTTTGCATATATCATGGCGGCCAATGAATCGATCCCGGCGCTTCTTATACAGACCAACCCAAATACTTTATAGACAAGGCCATAAATCCTTCTTTAGGAGGGCTTGTTTTTTAAATATACTTCTCTTGATCTATTTTCAATAATAGGCCTTTAAATTGATGGAAAAGCCTTATTTACAAAATAATAACACGTTATATTAAATTAATATATATAGCCAAATATTCCTTTTGGGGGTATATTAGCGGACAAATCCTTTTTTATGATCCGTTTAGTATTAATCCGTCATGGGGAGAGTAATTGGAACAAGGAAAACCGGTTCACCGGGTGGACGGATGTGGACCTTTCCGAAAAAGGAATAGAGGAGGCAAAAAAGGCTGGCCAATTATTGAAAAAAGAAGGATACCACTTTGACCTGGGGTATACCTCCGTGCTAAAACGGGCCATAAAAACATTAGATTTTGCCCTGGAGGAAATGGACCAGCTCTGGATACCCGTCATAAAATCGTGGAGGCTTAATGAACGCCATTACGGCGCCCTTCAGGGCCTCAACAAGGCCGATACAGCCGATCAATACGGAGAAGAACAGGTACACATTTGGCGGAGAAGTTACGCCGTTCCTCCCCCACCCCTTACCAGAGATGATCCCCGCTATCCCGGGAACGACATCAGGTATGCGGATCTTAGCGAAGCCGACCTTCCCCTGGAAGAAACCCTTGAGGATACCGTCGCCCGTTTTTTGGTGTTTTGGAAAAGCGACATCGAGCCTTCTTTGAATGCAGGAAAAAAGACGATCATCTCTGCGCATGGCAATAGCCTGCGTGCATTGGTCAAGTACCTGGATAAGATCCCGGACGATAAGATCGCAGACTTTGAGATCCCCACCGGGATCCCCCTGGTCTACGAATTGGACGAAGCTTTAACGCCCATTAAAAATTATTACCTGCGGTAAGGTGCTCCGGGCGGCCGGCACAAAAGGCCTTCGCCGATTTTGCGGGCCGGCTGCATGTTCTGCGACGCGGATTTTGCGGGCCCGCCGCATGCCTTATGGAACGATATAGACGTTATCCGCAGGGTTGGTATCGGATACATAAGTGCTACCCAGGGTAAACTTCTGCACCTTCTTCCCGGAACTAACCGGAAGCGTTACCGTCTTATTCCCTTTTTCCCAGGCGTCCGCCGCCCGGTGGATCATCTGAGTACTGCCGTCGGCAAAGAAGATGGTCAAGTCTACGGGAACAGGCTTTCCCCCCTTATTGGCAATGGTAACCGTCCAGTTATCGCCTGCACCCTGTACTGCCCCCGTAATACCCAGGTCAGGATAGCCTCCCTCGTAAAACCAGCGACGCCAGAACCAATCCAGGTTCTTTCCTGACCCTGCGTTCATGCTCCCAAAAAAGTCCAGGGGCATGGGATGCTTTCCGTGCCATACGGCTATATACCGATGCAATCCTCGTAGGAACAGGCTATCCCCCAATATGTCTTTGGCGTACAAATAACCCAACCCCGGTTTTGGATAAGAATTCAGGTAATAAGATGTCCCCTCCTGTTCTGTGGAAAGGGTGATAATGGGCAGATCCTCTTCCTTGCCGGCCGTTGCACTGTAAGGCCCGACCCCATATTCATCAATCAGGCTGGAATCTATAATGGGAGAGATCTCCCATTCCCCGATGGTCGCCCATCCTTCATCCATCCAGGCATATTTGGTTTCATTCACCCCCATATAAAAGGGGAACATCGTATGAAATATTTCATGGTCCGTCAGTTCAATAGCGTCAGCGCGGTTTTCCAGAGGATTGTCGTTGACCATCATGGGATATTCCATTTGGTCCAGCCCGTCGAACACGGTTTCGTGCGGATAAGGATAAGGCCATACCGGGAAACGGTAGCTCATAGCGGCTACTGTTTTGCGGGCAAAATCTACCACTTCATTATAGTCCTTGTGATCAGGATTGAAGGCGGCGTCCACCCGGGTCCTCCTGCCGGTGGCCGGGTCCACGACCAGGCTGCTGGCTTTCCAGATATAATGATTGCTGATAGCAAATACAAAATCCGTCACGTCTTTGGCATCGAATTTCCAGGTATTGGAGTCTGCATGCTGCATGATGTCATGGCGGCTAAGATCGGTTGAATCCACGATGGTCACCGTCCCGTCCCCGGAGCTTGCCTGTGCTATCCGCTGGTTAATGGCCGGCGTCAATACTTCATTCGCATTGGTCAGATCCCCGGTGGCCCATACCAGGTAGTCACCCGGTACGGTTATCTGGACCGAAAAATGGCAGAAGTCATTGTAAAACTCCTGGGGCCCCAGATAGGGAATACGGTTCCATCCATCTATATCATCATAGACGGCGATCCGGGGAAAGAAGTAGGCTATAAAATAAGCGCCGGCGTCTATTTCTCCTGTGCGTATATGAGAGGTCTTGTTCAATGTGTAAGAAAAATCCAGCGACACGCGCACACTTTTTCCGGGGGTCAGGTCCTGGATACGGACAGGCATCTCGGTGCCTTCGGGAGCCATCCGCCTACGCCCCCTGCCGGATGCCCCTTGTGGGGGAGCGGCTCCATTGATCATAAGGTCCGTGACGGACACGCCATCTGTCAAGTCTTCCGGCTTTACAGCCATCATGCGCTGGGCGCCCTTCTTATAGATATTGGGATATAATTTGAATTGCAACTGGTGCAGCGTATCCGGGCTGTTATTCACATATACGATGGACTCGGAACCGGTCACCAGGCGTGTCTTCGGGTCAAAGCTCACTTTAATGGAATAGTCCGCGCTGTCCTGCCAATAATGAGGGCCCGGGTCTCCTGAAGTGGTCCGGCTCCCCTTGGTGACCGCTTGCAGTATGTTTAACGGAACGGTTAAGGTTGTTCCGGTGGTCGCCGACGTGGAGGTCCAGGTTCCCTGGGTGTTCGTCTGGGCTGTCGCGTGGGTTACGCATATGATCGTACTCAAGGCAAATGCTATAATGACGGGTGGCGCAGGAAAATGGAGCTTCATCGGCAAATGTTCATGATTTGAGTCGCCAAAGTAGCCAATTATCGTTCACGGTGCAAACCGATCATAAAAACAGGGGGCTGCTCCAGGACGCGGTACAAATGTGGCACATGTGGCACAAAAAAATCAAAAGCCATCTCACTGGGGATGGCTTTTCTTATTAAAGATCACCACCACCGCTTCACGCAAGGTGCGAAAATGAGTTATCTTGACGCCATGAAAATCAAGAAAATTCTCGCATCATTCTTTTGTATTGGCGTTTTTGCGCAGGCGGCTATTGGACAGGGTACCGACTCGACCTTGTACAAAAAGATCGTGCATATGGATAGTGTCCTGTTCGATGCATTCAATACACATGATCTGGCCGTGATACAGTCCGTTTTTGCCGAGAATTTGGAGTTCTATCATGATAAGGGAGGTCTTAGCAACTATGCTTCGAGTATGGCAAGCTTTAAGAATGTTTTTAAGCAGAACCCGGATCTCCGGCGGGATTTGGTGCGGGGCTCCCTTGAAATATTTCCGTTGCCTGGATACGGCGCGGTTGAAATGGGGGAACATCGTTTTACACACGAGGAGAACGGAAAGGAAATAGCGGCCGTGTTTAAGTTCGTCCATATTTGGCAGTGGAAGGACAATTCCTGGAAGATCACCAGGGTCGTCAGCGTGGGGCATTAGCCAAAACTCGGAACGTCAAGCAGAACGCTTATTTTTCTTTGTATTCAAGGATGTCGGCGGGCTGGCAATCCAGCACTTTGCAGATGGCTTCGAGGGTGCTGAAACGTATGGCTTTCGCTTTGCCGGTTTTGAGGATGGAAAGGTTGGATAGCGTCAGGCCGACTTTCTCCGAAAGTTCGTTGAGCGATATTTTCCGCTTCGCCATCATGACGTCAAGGTTTACGACAATTGGCATGACTTAGACGGTTAATTCGTTTTCGGTTTGGATTTCAATTCCTCTTTTAAAGACCTGTGCGATAACGAAAATGGTCACGCCCATGAACAGCCATACATCAGCTCCGCCCAGGCGCAGGTATTGTAAATCGGGCAGCTTTACACCTTTCGACACCAGCCACTCGGTATATTTGGCGCCTACCCAGGAGAACAGGCCAATCAGCAAGGACAGGTAGGATATCCTGAAAAGGAATCGGCCCACGTTTTTGCTGAAGGGGCGGGCGATGTCCAGTTTTTTATTTTGCAGGATGTCGATGATCATATAAAACAAAACTGCTCTCATAAGGGATACAAGGCTTATTTGTGACATCTCTGCAAGAAAGTATCCGCGACCATAATCATAAAGACTCGAAAGATCGAGCCCAGGCCAGGATCGATGAGCATTGATAGGGTTTATCTCCAGCGTATAAAAGGTGCTGAAGATGAAACCGCCGGCTTCGATACAGACGCCGACGAATATGATCCAGGCAAGGACATTTAATGCCTTTAGTGTTTGTTCAGTGCTTATTTTCATCTCTGTTCGGGTTTTGATCGATCAAAAATAATAAATATTTATTGTTTTTCAATAAATATTTATAAGTAATCGGTAATTAAATGTTAATTATCGACAACACAATGCAGCCGGTGAGGATCGACCTTAGGCTTTTTATTTCCCATCAAACAACCCGAGCTCTTTAAACAAGTTATCCTTAAAGCCCGGAGCCACCGGTACTTCCTTGTCGCGGATAAATACCCGATTGCCTTCTATATGGCTGACGAGGGTCTTGTTTATAATAAATGAACGGTGCACCTGGATGAATAATGCGGCCGGCAAGCTGGCGATAAAAGTCGAAAAAGGCCGCTTGGTTAAAATTGACGTGCTAAAGGTGACAATTTTCGTATAGTTACCTTGCGCTTCCGCATATAAAAGGTCCTCGAATAAGACTCTGGAAAGTTTACCGCCGACCTTGATAAAGGCGCCGTCTTTTGGAGCCGGAAGGCTGTTGTCAGCCACAAGATGTAAGGCGTTTTGCGTCAGTTTTCCCTTTGCCTTGTCCACGGCAATCATAAACCGTTCCAGGGAAAACGGCTTCAAGAGATAATCGCATGCGGCCAGGTCAAATGCCTTCACCGCGTACTCCTGGTAAGCTGTTGTGAAGATCACCTGCGGCGGGTTTTTCAAGGTGCTTAAGAAGCCTGTCCCGCTAAGTACAGGCATGTGAATATCCAGGAACAGTAGGTGGATCGCCCGCGCCTGGAGAATCTCACGGGCCTCGATCGCATTACCGCATTCCGCGACAACGTTCAGCACCGGCAGGTGGCTGCAATAAGAGCGGATAATATTCCGCGCAACCGGTTCGTCATCAACGATCAGGCAATCGATCATCTTCTGTTATTTTTTTCAGTCGAAGAGCTACATGATATAGCCCATTCTCAGCATTCCGCTTCAATTCATAATTGTTTCCGTACAACAACTGCAGGCGTTTGATGGTATTAGACAACCCCAGGCCCGAGCTCTCAGCCATTATATCGTCGTCGCCATTGTCCTCGGCGAAAGAATTGTCGACCCGGAGACAAATAAAGTTATCGGAAATTTTTATGGAAATGGCAACCCGGATCTCGTGACTCAGTGTGTTCTTCGAATGCTTGAAGGCATTCTCCACAAAAACGATCAGCACCTGCGGCGCGATCTTTAATGCAGGATCGTTAACATCGGCGATATCCGTCACCAGCCTGAGCCGGTCGCTGATCCTGATCTGTTCAAATTCAATATACGTTTTAACGTATTCCAACTCTTCTTTTAAGGGCACGAAGAGCTTTCGAGAACCGTAAACCGAGTATCGAAGAAGGCTTGACAGCTTAAGCAATAAAGGGGGGATTCGCCGATGGTCATCGATTGAAATACCATATAAGTTATTCAAGACATTGAACAGGAAATGCGGGCTTAGCTGAGATTGCAACATCTTCAGTTCGCTTTCCCTTTGCTCGGCTTTGACCTGGGCATCTAGTAGTTCTTTTTGCATCAATGCGCTAATCAGCTTTAGCAGCATACCCAGGAATACGCCGGTTAATAAAAAAGGCATGTCTCCCCTTATCAACTCCAGAAAGCCGGCATTCGGATGATTAAAAGCATATCTAAACAGGAGCCACTCCAGTATTGCCAGGGAAACAAGGCCTGTTAAGCTGAAGGTTATAAACAGGGCATAACGGTCGCGAAGATACCAAGCTTGGCAAAGCCACCGGCCGGTATAGATGCAAAGCAGGAAATACAAACAGTTGACAAGCGCAGGCCATCGCTCGAAAGGGAATTTCGAGATATACAAAAAATACACACCAAGAGATAATAGAAGTAGTATCCCCAGACAAAACAGAAGATGACGGGTCAGCTTATTACCGACGATGAACGCCCGAATGGGTTGCATACAACGAAGTTCAGCAAATAATGGCAATGGCCAAGGGATGGTGTCCGACGAGGTATAACCGGGGATGGAAACGTGCAAAACGATGATGGAAAGGCCCGTCACCCGTAAAAGTTTTTCTACCCACGGGTTGTGGCTAGCCGTCCCCGGTGTTTGGTAAGCTTCCCGAGGTATACCAGATTTGGGTGTTATTCTATATACACTCCATTAACTATACAAGATGAAACTTATATTTTGGTCTTTACTTATCCTTGCAATGACCTTCAGCCACACGGCTTTTTCCCAAACCGGAGCCGGGCAGATCAGGGGGAAGATCAGGGATTTGCAAAATAAAGCCCTTGGCGGGACGACCGTTTCCCTGCAAGGTGAAAGCGACTCCAGCATCAAAAGGGTGCGGATCGCCGGCGCGGACGGCACATTTATAGTCAGTAACCTGCCAGAGGGTAGCTATTCGCTCACCTGTACCCATATTGGCTTCCAAAACTATAACCTAAATCACTTAGTTATTGACGCCCCGCGCCAGGCTGTTATATTACCGTTCATTATTTTGCGGCCAGCCGGTAGTCAAGCATTAAAAGAAGTGGTGGTCACTGTCAGAAAGCCCCTGATCGAACAAAAGACGGACAGGACGGTTATCAATGTGGATGCGATGATTTCGGCGGCAGGCGGCAGCGCCCTGGAGGTGTTGGCGAAAAGTCCGGGCGTCCACGTTGACCCGAACGGCGGCATCGAGCTAAACGGGCTGGGCGGAGTGCTGGTACTGATTGATGACAAACCTACTTATTTGTCTGTACAGGACCTGGCGGCCTACTTGCGGTCCTTACCGGCAGCGGTCGTGGATAAGATAGAGCTGATGAGTAATCCACCGGCCCGCTACGATGCATCGGGCAGCGCGGTCATCAACCTGCAACTGAAGAAAAACCGTAACGCTGGATTCAACGGAAACCTGAGCCTGGGCTATATACAAGGTTTCTACGTCCGAAGCAACGATGCACTGAACGTCAATTACCGGGCAAAGAAGGTCAACGTCTTCGCGAATATTAGTTTTAGCAGGGATGCAAATTACACCAATGATAATGGCAAACGCTACTTCTATGATAGTAGTGGAGCGCTGAATTCCACTATTCAACTGCAAAGCCGGTACAGCTATTCCGCCGACGGCTGGAATGTGAGGGCCGGGATGGATTATTTTCTTTCGACGAAAACGACGATCGGTTTCGTGCTGACCGGGAATATCCGGCCCAAGACCGATCTGTCCAGCTATTCGAGCGGGCAATACAATAGTGCGAAACAGCTTGATTCCATAAGCGAAGGATATACCCAAGGGAACTACAAATGGAAAAGCGGCGGGGCAAATGTTAATTTCTTACACAAATTTGATGCTCAAGGGCGGCAACTCTCTGCAGACCTTGATTACATTCGCTACACATCCGACGGCAGCCAGTTGTCGCCAAGCTCCTTTTATTCAGCTGGTGGAGTGTTAACTGGCAGTAGTGAGATCCTAAATCAAACGCCTTCCGTTATCAGCATCTATGCTGGGAAAGCCGATTATACCCAACCCTTAAAAGGCAACGCCCAACTGGGCGCTGGGCTAAAATCCAGCCTGGTCAAAACAGACAATGAAAACAGTTGGTTCGACCAGGCGGGCGGAGTATTCATCCCAAACCTGACCAATTCCAACCATTTCATTTATAAAGAGAATATCAACGCGGCCTATCTGAGCGTCAAAAAGGAATGGCGGTACTGGGGCGTACAGGGGGGAGTGCGGATGGAAAATACCCGTGCTACCGGTGACCAGGTCGGGAACGGTATGGTGGTGGACTCCTCGTTTAGCAAGAGCTATACCTACGTGTTCCCCAGCCTGTTCCTTTCACATAAACTGGATAGTTCAGGAGACAACACACTTGTATTGAGCTACAGTATCCGCACGCGAAGGCCAAACTATCAGCAGTTGGACCCCTTTCTATTCTATCAAAACCAATATACGTACACCGCAGGCAACCCCTACCTGAACCCGCATTATAATCATATCCTGCAGTTGAAGTATGCGTACAGGCAATACTTCGGATGTTCTATAGCCTATTTCTATGTAAATAACATCATTTATTCAATTACGCAGAACATCAACAATGTCTTTATCACCCGCCCGGAGAATTTCGGCATCAACCAATCCATTAACTTTAATGCCTATGCCAATGTCTCCCCAATCAAAGCTTGGGACCTGAATGCCAACGTATTGGTTTATAATTTAACTAATAAAGGCAATGCTTTCGGGCAAGACATCGATGATAACCATACTACGGGCGAGGTCGAACTCTCCAACCAGTTCCGGGTGAACCGAGGCTGGAGCGCGGAGCTCAGCTTCTTCTATCACGGTCCGGGGAATGGGGGGCAAACCACATCCAACTCCCTCTGGACCGCGAGTGCGGGCATTCAGAAAAAACTCTGGAAGGATAACGGGACCATCCGGTTAAAAATGGATGACATCTTTCATTCGCTCCGGAACCACACAACGGTCATCACGAGCGGGGCGTCCTATATCCATACCAGCAAATCGGACACGCAGCTCATTGGGCTGGCGCTGAGCTATCATTTCGGCAAGGATGCCAATGCCCGAAGACGGAACGACAATGGCAGTGCGGAAGACGAAAAAGGAAGGGCGAACTGACCTGCCCGCCCGCGCACTCTATACCTATACTGGACACGATGAACGAGTTAAAGGATGGAAAATAGGATCATACGCCCTATGTCCGCTAACAAAACGACGTTCTAAACGTCGGTATCAGCGATATTAGGGGTAAACAGCTTCCAGTGTCCCTCGGAGACGACTTCGACGGTGCCGTCGGTCACTTTGAGGGCGGTGTGATCATCAATCGCATATGAAGGCATGGGTATCGTGGCGGCCAACTTTTCCAGGTTGGCCAGGGAATTCTTCGGAAACCACTCATGATCCAGATGCGGATGCAGCGCAAAATCCAACAGCCCCAGCGATTTATCGCTTTCGGCCGGCAGACTATGGTCACCGTAGGTCGTTCCAAAGCGGGTCATCACCATACTCCCTGCACTCAAGCCTACGTAGACGGTCTTGCGCAGCAGCGACGGCAAGAGGTCTGCCAGCCCGGACTGCTGCATCCAGTAGCACAGATACTGGCAGTCGCCGCCGCCAACTAATAAGGCGTCGGTCTCTTGGAGCATGGGAACCCAAAGCTCTTGTTTGATGCTAGGCAGTGCCGTTAGCTCCAGCACTCCCAGCGACTTCCATCCCAATTCGCAGAAAGGGTCGCCTAATGATCCGCAAATCACCTTTCGTGCTATGTCAGTACCGCCAGGTAAGGCATATATAGCCGTGGGGACGAAAAGGGCCCTTGCCTCGGCAATCGGTTTGCCCAGGAGGTCAACCAGTGCAGTGTGGATGCTTGTGTTGCTGATGCCTGCGGAAGTAAGAAGAATCTTCATAATTTTCTTTCTCTGGCTATATCGTCGCCTTGGTTGATACGCCTATCTTTAAGTTGTCAATAGCTAAATTTAACTAAAGGTTGCAACGATTACTGTGAAAATCTGCTCCAATCTATTAGGTTCGGAAAGTCGCTTGGGTAGTCTTGATTCTCAAAGAGCTCTTTGCAAATGCCATAAAATTTCCTGAAATTTGGAATTAGCACCAAGGAAACATTTTTTATGCCTGAGCAATGGAATAACTTTTTTGTGATGGTGGGTGGCGGCGCTGCGGCACTTGCAGGTCTGATTTTCGTCGCGATGTCGATCAATCACGAGGTCATTATGCGAAACAAGACACATAAAAACCGGGCAATTAATATGCTGACGGGTTTCACTGCCATTTTCATGGCAAGCAGTTTAGCGCTGATTGGGAATCAATATCTTGGAGTGCTCGGCATTGAGTGGCTTGTTCTCTGGCTCATCGCAACAATCATCTTCATCAGGGGTTATGTTATAGCTATCAGATCGGGTATGAGCCCTGTCGGATTGAACACACCGCGACTTGCAGGCGGCACAATATGTTACGTCATTGAAGTTATAGGCGCAATTTTCCTTATTTGCGGATATAGCTCGGGGCTTTACATCGCAGCTATCGCAATCATTGCTTTATTCGCTTTCCTCATTTCGGGAGCATGGCTCCTTATGATCGGCATCTACGAAGACCGACCTAAGTGAAGACATTCGGCGAAGCTGACCCACCCTTTCAATGTCCCTTAGACTTTTCAGACAGTCGCAAATCACCCTTCTTTTGTCCTGATCGTACCGGGAATGTTTGAAATGTTGAAACTAACTTTGGATGCATCAATGAAAAGACCATGGAAAAATGCAAGATCGCACACGACATCAAATTGTTCTACGTGCAGGCAGATTCTTTCCCGCTTGGCGTCGGCGGCGCTTTTAAAAGGCTTAATGAACTGATTGAACATAACAAGAGCAGGCTTCTATATGGCATATCCTTCCCAGACGGCACAGGGAGCTTTGTGTACCGGGCAGCAGTTGAAGAAATCTCCCAGGGCGAGGCGGAAAAAGCGGGCTGCCCGATCTTCGTGGTCCAGAAGGGCGATTATATAAGTGCTTATTTGTCCGACTGGAAAAAGGACGAGTCGATCATCGGCCATACCTTTCAGGAATTGCTGCGAGATCCGCATATAGACAAGCAGGGTTACTGCCTGGAGATATACCCCAATGAAAAGGACGTGCAGTGCCTGGTACCCCTGGGATAAGACCGCTTCGACTAATTCCTTATCATTGGCAAATACTTCTCCCTATTGTCAATAATTACCCAAAGAATGATTAGGATCAATGCAAATACAATAGGCAGACCTGATGGAGCCATGCTGATGTTGGCCAAAAGTATGCCTGTCAGAACCGGTACGATGACAATAGCGCCAAGCGCTCTGGTTCTCGCAGGAATCAACAACAAACCGCCAAGAATTTCCATGGTGCCCACCAGCGGCATGAGCCATCCTATTTCCATAAACGCCATCCCCACTTTCACCGTTTTCTCGGGCATTTCTTTAGGCACCGGCATATAATGCAGGAACTTATCCAGACCCGCATTGATAAACATCAGGCCCGTCAACAGGCATAAAACGAAGAGAATTTTACTTTTCATAGTTATATATTTATATGTGCAACCAAGTAGCTGCAAATATATACGCGGGCGGTCAGCCTCGCAAACTTATTTTCAAAAATTTCACTAGAAAAAACGGTGATTGCCATTGGGGCACTCGTTCAACCACTCGACGCATTTGCCCATTTCTAAAAAAAGTCGAAAAAATTTGCGCAACCGAAAAGTTGCCTGTATATTTGCAACCGATTGGTTTCTCAATTTAAATAATGAATATTCATGCGAAGAGACATTTTTCAAGCCATTGCCGACCCGACAAGACGGGCGATCATCACCTTGATCGCATTGCAGGCAATGACGCCTAACGCCATTGCCGAAAACTTCAATACCACAAGACAAGCTATTTCTAAACACCTACGCATCTTGACAGAATGTGATCTGGTAAAACAAGCGTATCAAGGCAGGGAAATTTACTACTCACTTGAAATTGAAAAAATGAAAGAGATAGACAAATGGTTGAACCAATTCAGAGAAATTTGGGAAACCCGGTTTAACCAACTTGACCAAGTATTATCAACCATTAAAAAACAGGGCAAATGAGCAGCAATTTGTTATTTGATTTTACAGTTGACAAGACAACCAACACGGTATTCGTAAACAGGGAGTTTGCAGTCGACCTTCCATTGGTGTGGGATGCTTTTACCAAACAGGAAATCCTTGACCAATGGTGGGCGCCAAAACCTTGGACATCACGAACCAAATTTATGGACTTTAGTGCAGGCGGAAGGAGATTTTATGCCATGGTAAGTCCCGAAGGGCAAGAGCACTGGTCAATTCAGGAATATACCTCCATTAGCGCAAAAACCAACTTCAAGATTTCGTCTGTCTTTGCAGACAATGATGAAAATATCAATAAGGAGATGCCAAGTTCAAAATGGGATTTGAATTTCAGTGAGCAAAACGGAACGACATCAGTATCCATCATAATAAAACATAACACACTTGCCGACTTGGAGCAACATATACAAATGGGCTTCAAAGAAGGGTTTACAATGACATTGAACGCCTTAGACAAACTGTTTAAAAATTTAAAATAAAAAACTATGCGAAAAATTATTGTTACTGAATTCATCACCCTCGATGGTGTTGTCGAGGCGCCCGGCGGCAATGAAACCACTCATCCGCATCGCGGTTGGATGCCTGAATACGGCACTCCGGAAACCGCAAAGTACAAGGTTGCTGAACTTGCCGGCGTAGATGCCTTGTTGTTGGGCAGAACCACGTACGAAAATTTCGCCGGATTCTGGCCCAGCCAGACCGGCGCCGAATTCGCAGACCCCATCAACCGGATGCCGAAGTACGTCGTATCCCGAAGCCTGCAAAAGGCGGAGTGGAACAACTGCCATATCCTTCGCGACGTAGCCAAAGACGTCGCAGCATTGAAAAAGTCCGATGGGGGTGATATCCTCGTCTATGGGAGCGCCACACTCGTCAAGGCCCTGCTTCACAACGACCTCATCGACGAGTTGCGGCTAATGGTATTTCCCCTCTCGGTCGGCGGCGGGTTGAAGATATTTGACGACAATCGGGAACTAAAGAAATTCGGGCTTAAATACTCGCGCGTGACCGACAACGGCGTTCTTATTCTGGAATATCAGCCTTGATCCGCAATGTTGGCCATGAGCCAGTTTTAAGGACCCTGCGGGGTCATTTATCCAGCTCTTTTCCGATCTCATCGGCCAGGCCCACCAGCTTTTGGGCGAGCGCCGCCTTCTGTTCTTGTCTTTCACGGAGAGCGAGCCGGTAAAAAAAAATCTGATAACGCACGGCGGGTTCGTCCAGCAGTGCAGAGACATGGCTCTCCCCGGAGGAATCGATCGTGGCTTTTGTGCCAATGTATTGATTGTAGTCGGCCATCCGCTCGTGAAAAACGGTCACGTCCGCCTCCTTTTGAAAAGGAAGATCGACCGAATAAAATCGCATCAGGTCCTGCAATAGCTGCTCGTTCCGGATCAATCGCAGGTAACCCGAGGATTTGAACCCTTCGAAGCGGCTGGCGTCATATCCGAAATACATGGTGTTGATTAAGTGGTGAGAGTGTTTATCGATATAGGCAGCGTCGATCTTGTGGCTGTTGATCTGCCGCCAAACGGTATCGTAATAATTGACTGTCGATTGATACTGCTTCACATCTGTCTGTACATCTTCCGCGCTTTTGAGCAGGTCTTGTCTGAGCCCTGTTAAAAAATTGCGCTCAATTTCCCTTTCCTGCCGCCGGTCGTTCCAGTTGTGGAAGGCAAGGGTGAGGCTGACGGCAATGACGATAATGACGATCTCTTCCAGAAACCCCAATACTTTTTCTTTGATGGATATAGATCTGCTTTTCAGTAGCTTGACAGCGTTCTGGCTATGCTGTATTATCTTTTCTTCGGACATAAAAAGCAATTTACATCAATTTTCCCTTTCGGGGTTTTCCCTCAGGTGCTTTTTATACCGACTATCGGAAATTTCTCCTGATATGCAATCTGCTGGCAGCGCATGCGATAAAAACGTCCGGGCGTTATGACTTCACTTCCGCAGCCCTACCTGCGCGGGTGGCCTCCGGAACCTCTACCAATTTCCCCGTCTTAACATCGTAAATATAACCGTAAACAGGAATATACGAAGGTACCAGCGGATGTCCTTTGATTCGTTTGACATCTTCCACCACGCTGCCCGCCTGGTTGGCAATAGTAAGGAAAGAAATGAATTTAGCCTCATCTGATCCACCCTCCTCTGTGACATTCCTCCAACCTTTGTCGTCGACAGCAGCAGTAGACAGGCTCTTTGATAGTAAATTTCGTATAATATCATCTGTAAAATATTCCATCCCGCAGTCCGTATGATGGATCACGAACCACTCTGCCGTACCCAGCAGTTTATGGGAAATCACCAGGGAGCGAATGGCATCGTCGCTTGCCCGGCCTCCCGCGTTCCGGATCACATGGGCATCGCCTTCCGACAACCCCGCATATTTGGCCGGGTCAAGCCGCGCGTCCATACAGGTAAGGACAGCAAATTTCCTACCCGGTGGCAGCGGCAGCTTTGCCTTATCACCAAAATCGGCCACATAGCGCCTGTTGGCATCCAATACTTCTTTATGCACCTTGCTGGTGTCCTGTTGCAAGAGAGATGACGTACTCATAACGATCTATATTTTAGTCTACTAGGGAAAATACTTTTTTTATCAGCGAATACAGACGACCGTCCGCGCAAAATCCACGCGCTGACTCCAAAAACGAAAACAAGACCAAAAGAATCGCCTAAGACCATTCCCTGACCGTCATGAAATCGAAGAAACTGATTGCTGCGTAAGGCAGAGTCGTTTCCCTTAACCAGCGTCACATTCAAGCTGCTAGCTTCGGTCACTTTCACTTCCCGTTTTTGAAATCCCTCCATTTCGAAGACCAGTATCGTATCCCGATCAGTCAGCTCAATGTAATACATCCCGTCCTGCTGGGTTCCGGAGAAATTCTTAGTTCCCTTCACATAAACCAGCACCCCTGCAATCGCTGAACCATCCTCCCTAGCGGTAACCAGCCCGCTCACCACCCGCTTCGTTGATTGCGCTAACGCCGGACGTTGCGAGACTCCCATCAAAAACGCAAAAAGCAATAAATACTGATTCATACCTTCTGTTTTATACCCCCGGGAGAAAAAGGCCGCCATAAGGCAGTCCTTTTTTCGTCCAGGTTTCTCATGTCTGCGATGTATATGCTTGGGTCAGTAAACTCGATCATCAAATCGCTTAGAGGTGGGCACGACACCTACGGCAATGCTAAGCATCGGGCATATGGCACACTCTAAAATACATTAGTCCACTAATTTGATAGACAAATGTATCAACAAAAAACAATATGATCCAAAAAAATACTTTAATAGATCATTTTTCCAGCTTAGTAGAGCGGGGAGGGCGTGTCAGGGCTTCGAACACTTTTGCAGATAACTGGGTCCGTCTCCTTACTTTGCATCTGCCGCGGCCTTCACCGCCTCTATGTCCAGCTTGATCATCTTCATCATGGCTTGCATGACGCGACCTGCCTTTGCCTCGTCCGGGTCGCTAAGCAGCTGGGGCAAAATGATAGGCGTTACCTGCCAATAAAGACCAAACCTGTCTTTTAGCCAACCGCAGGCAATCTCATTGCCGCCACCCTCCAGGAGCTTGCTCCAATAATAATCGACCTCTTCCTGGGACTCGCAGTTGACCGTAAGAGACATTGCATCAGTCAGGGGATGACCAGGACCTCCATTCATCAAAATGATTTCCTGCCCTTCCAGTTGGATGGATGCCACCAGCAAGGCGCCTTTGGGTCCAGGTCCACCCGGTGGGTTGCGGGCGACCCTAACCACCTTTGAATCCTTGAAAACGGCAAGATAGAAGTTCATCGCTTCTTCAGCATTGTTGTCGAACCAAATGAAGGGACTGATCTTTTGCATAAAATGAATTTTTATGGTTTCGTTTTAGCAACAACAAACATCATTCTCAGATCTTATACTGATCATCGCTTACCTTTTCCAACCAATCAACCGCCTTACCATTCATCTGTTCCTGAATGGCGATATGCGTCATGGCCGTTGTCGATGTGGCGCCGTGCCAGTGCTTTTCTCCAGGCGGGAAGCAAACCACGTCCCCGGGATGGATCTCTTCCACCGGTCCACCTTCCCTCTGTACCCAACCACAACCCGAAGTGACAATAAGGGTCTGACCCAGGGGATGGGTATGCCAGGCCGTACGAGCCCCAGGTTCAAACGTAACACTTGCTCCATTCACCCGCGCCGGGTCGCTTGCCTGGAAGAGAGGATCTATCCGCACCGTACCGCTAAACCAGTCAGCCGGGCCTTTGCCGGAAGGCTGTGAACCAATTCTTTTAATTTCCATTTCTAAAAATTTGCCGGCGTATTTTTATTCCTTGTTCCCTGGATATTTTGAGCCTGCCCCAAAAAATACTTCAATGGACTGGATCTTCCCTGTACTGCTAAAGCTGAAAACATCAACGTTGCGGATGACTTTACCGTCTACCGTATTTATCTGAACCAGCAGCATGAGGTCATTCCCTTTTTCAAGCATTTTTATGTAGTCAACCTTTTTAAAAAATTGCGCAGTCCCCCAACATTTCTCTTTGAACTTGTCTACGGAGATATGGTCATCGTTGTTGGGACTAGTGAAAGTAAAGTCATCAGCAAACTGGGCCGATACGGCATTCCAGTCCTTACTTACAAAACCTGAATAGTAGGCCTTGACTACTTTTTCTTTCTCAGTGTTTTGTGCATTACTATTGGCTGCTACGCAGATTAAGAGGAGGCATATCGTAATCCGTATCATAGTAATTTTTTAATAGGTGATTTGATTTAAGATCTCATTTAAAGATAAGCTAAGTAAAGCCATGTTTTTGGGATTTTTATGATCAAAAAATAACGCCTCGACGGAACCAGATCAGCCTTCTTCGAGAAAAGAAATATGATTTCCATCCGGGTCTGCAATGTAAAATTCCCTCCCGTATGGCATATCCCGTAAGGGCTGGACAATTTTGATTGATTTGCTTAGAACCTCTTCGTATAAGCGTTCAATGCCGTCCACAGAAAAAGTAATCTCAAGGTCTTCCTTGTTTTTGCCATCGTTCCCCCGAGGGATGCCGCATTTAAGATGAATGGAGTGACCGTCCCTGACAATGCCCGCATAAAAGTCTTCATACCGAAACTCCAGGCTGAAGCCTAACTCTTTAGTATAAAACTCAATAGAATGTTCGATATGGGCCACAAGCAGTTGGGGGCTCATTTTTTTAAGTACAGGGATAGTAGATGGCATGTGTGAGTTTTTTATTTATCCAGCCATGCCTTGAAAGAAGCTGCCTTAGCCTGGCTGAGAAAGATATCGTCATCCTTGCAGTGCTTCAGCTCCACCCTGATCTTTCCATTGGTCAGGGTGAGTATCTTTTCAAAGGCGTTGATATGGGTAATGTATTTTCGGTTTATCCGGAAAAAAGCGTCCGGGTTCAGGGTACCCTCGAGTTCTTCCAGGGATTCATCCTGGATATGGACCTGACCCGAGAAGGTGTATATATACAGAAGCTTATCCAGTGCCTTGACATAGGCAATCTGTTTGGTTTCCAGGCTTTTCAGTCCATCATGGGTCTTTATCATCAATCGTTCCCGGTATCGCTCAGGCGCATGTACGCTTTGCAGCAATTTCTGCAGGGTTTCAGGCAAACCGGTAACGGAAGCTTGTTTGTATAACGCGTCGTATTTGTTCAATGCGTCTCCCAGCTCCCCATCATCAATGGGCTTCAGTAAATAGTCTACGCTATTGACTTTAAAAGCCTTGATGGCGTATTCGTTATAGGCAGTGGTAAAAATAATGGGGGCCTGGATGCTGATCTGTCTGAAAATGTCAAAGCTACTGCCGTCGGACAACTGGATATCCATCAGAATAAGGCCCGGCTCCGGATTGTTTTGCAGCCATTGCACGGCGCCGCTGATGCTTTCCACCACACCTGCAATGGCAATGCCCGGCCTGAGCTTTTTCAGCTGCTTTTCCAACTGCCTGGCCGCCGCCACTTCATCTTCTACAATTAATACTTGCATATCAGATTATCGGTATTTTAACGAGCCATTTGTCCGCGGTAACTTCGGTAATCATGGGCAATAAAGTCACCAGTTTATACTGGTCCCGGATATTGGCCAATCCAATCCCGTTGGATGGTTCTGGCATCGCTCTGGGCTGCAGATTATTTTCAACTATAAGATAATCGCCGACACAATAAATTTTAATGGATAAAGGGCTTTGCCTGGATATTTCATTGTGCTTGATAGCGTTTTCCAGAAGCATGACCAGGCTATGGCAAACAACTTGTTTTTGCAGGATATCCTGAGGAATTGAAATATCAAAATTCAGCTTGTCCTGGTACCGCTGTTTGAAGATCTGTAGATAGGACCGGGCCACCTTGAGCTCCTTTTGCAGGGCGGTCGTTCGCTCCTCCTGTTGTTCCAGGGAATACCGCAGAATCCTGGACAGCTGTTGTACGAAATCCACCGCCTCGTCTTCGTTTTCACGGATAACTGCCGTGAGCGTATTGAGCGCATTGAACAGGAAATGGGGGTTCACCTGGTTTTTCAACGATTCAAACTGGCTTTTGAGTAACAGCCGTTCAATTCTTGCCGTCTCTCCGATATTTTCTTTCCAACGGTCCAGGAACTCCTTGAAGGTGCTGATTAAGGCGACCACCACAAAGATGATCGAGGTAAACAGGATGTCGATGGTATAGTCCTTACCGGAATATGCCGGGAAATGAGACACGGATTGCTTTATTTCCTGAAAGATATATTCAATGAGCCCCCCGGTACAGGCAGAGAAGGCAATGAATACCAGGAAGCTTTTTTCCGGTTTCATTTTCCAGTCCAGGAGACGGTTTATATAATAACGATACATGGGAACAAATATTAGGAAACTGATACTGACCACTGCGATGCTGTAAAAGAAAGAAAGTTTCCAGTCGATTTTGCCGCTTTGAAAATCCGAGTAATTGCTGGCCAGATTAATCGCTAATACGACTGCCAATGTCCGCAGGTAAGGCCTGAAAAATTTCTTGAAAAGGGTCATTATAGGTTCCTGATCCATAAAATTACTTAATCCTTGGGCAATTAAATCTTTATTCTCCCGGTGTTCTGAAGGGCCAGCCCGGTTGTGTTAACCTGTGGTTTTATAGGTGATAACCCTTTATCCTGATTGTATTCTTTGATAATAAGTTCTATGTTATTAATCGAGTAGTCCGGGTTCACCGTGATCTTTTGAACAATAGCCGGATCATCCTTGAGGTATTCCGTCATTTTTTCTGTAAATGTTCCCTTTTCCACGCGCATATAGTCCCCCCCCTCCTGCCGCTTGACAAAATAGTTGGCATTTTGCCTGCCCGCCATAGCCCCGACCACCTGTCCGGCCATGCCCCCGGTAAAGTTGGATGCCACGGCTACATAACGCATATACCCTACTTTTCCGGGTTCAAAACGGATACAGTACAACTGTACCGGGCCATCTGTCACCAGTTCTGCAAATGCCTTGTCCATGTGTGTCCTCCAGACGATTGCCTTGATGGAGACATCGGAAATGGCGTGAAAGACCCGATGGTCAAAATTAAAGCTGTCGCATTGGTCCGCCTCGATCTTAACCGCACTGTCGCCCAATTGCTTTTTGAAATAGAAGAATTGGAAATTTAAGTCATCCTTGGAGATCAATCCTTGCACCTTAGTCCCACTCTTATCGTAATAATCGCCCTCCAGATACTTGTCCTTGTGTTGCTTGTGACCTGAGGCAAACGCCCCTTTAGATGTGCAAGCCAAAAAAATGCTGGTTGCCAGAAATGCGATGGTTGTTAGATGAGACATAATTTCGATTTTTTGATGATTTGATAGATCAAAGAAAGAAAATAGGTCCCGCCCAGCCGGCGGGAAGCCGACGAACAAGGCAAAATGGCGATAAAGGAGAGGGAAAAGGGGATGAAATTTTCAATAAACGGATGCGGGGGGTAATTCCTCGGCACTGGAAAAAGCCCGTACATACTTAGCCCGATACTTTTCGGCTTCTTTTGTTTTACGTTGCCTGGCAAGGCTTTGATACAAACCCAGAAAAGCCCAACCATTGCCGGGATTAAAGACCAAGTCCTTCCGGTATACCGCTTCCGCCTCCAACGCCCGGTTACGTTCTAACAAGCAGGCTCCCAGGAACTGCCGGGCCGGAATCGGCCAGTCTTTGGGCTCCCGGTAGATCAGCTTATCTTCCCTTGAAACCGCCTCTTCCAAAAGGCGGATGGCCAGGTCAGACCTTCCTTCTGAAAAGAATATCTCGCCTTCAAGTATGCATTTCGCAATCATAGCGCTTTCCAGGGGAGCATTGAATGGAAGGTTCCTGACCGTCAGGGAGCTATCCTTTAGCAATAACTGAAGTTTCCCTAGATGCAGGCGGGCTGAAACCGTGTCATGCAAACGCAAAAGGGCGAGTCCTCTTCCAAACTCATCGAGCAGGGCAGCGTAACGAAGGCTGCTGTCCGGCATCGGTTCCGCAATGATCGCGTTCCACTTGCCCGACCTGAGAGCGGTGAACATCGGCATCATGTACAGGTATTGGAAGAAGGTATTGGACAGGCGAGGCTTGTAGGTGGTCGATAATACCTTCCGAAGGCGTGCGGACAACTGCATTCCTGTCGAGTACATATTGGAGCTCATGGCGCAAAAAGCCCCCACTCCATCAAAATGAGTTAAGGAATAGGTGCCAATTTTTAGGTTCGGGGCCATCGAATCATAATAAACCTGTAGCCCGGCAGCCCTTTCATTTATTTCTACCCCTTCCGTGTATAACCCGTTACGCTGATACATATGGCTGGCCATGTGCACCATATGCGACACACCTGGCATCGTCCTTTGCAGAACGTCGGCATTATGCAGCGCCTTCTCGGGATGACGGGAAGCCTCCACCAGGTGTATCTCATAATGTAAGGCAGCGGGGTGAGAGGGGTGATCGCGTAAAATCTGATCGCAATAGGCCACCAACTCTGCTGTCCATGCCTTCGGGGTCCCGTCATTTTCCCAAAAATCCCAGGCATGCTCAAGCATGACGGCGTCAACATATAAGGCCTTTATATCCGGATCGGCAGGATATTTTTTCACCAGAATAGCCAGGTGTTGGGAATATGCCCGATTCAATTCTCGTCGCCGGACGTCTGACGTGTCTGCCGAATACCTGGTGTTCATGGCTCCAACCAGGTCTTTTTCCTTTTCAGTCCCTTCTGTTACCGCCCGGTTCATTTTTCCTAATACAGGCAATACGGCAGCAGGCATTTTATAAACATAACTATTGTAATAAGGTCCCATGGACAACGCCTGCCCCCAGTAAGCCATAGCGCATTCAGGGTCTTGGCGGGCTGCCTCTTTAAAAGAAGCGAAGGCTTCCGTAAAATGATAGCTATAATACAAATTCAATCCCTGATCAAAGAAAAGCTGGGCACTGTCGTTGCTCGTCCGTACCCTGTAACTATAGTGTCCCCATCCAGGGAATATCGGTGCATATTTCCCGTTTACATCGGTTGTGATTCCCTCTGGAGCAAGGGGAGGACTGCAACTAATTATAGACCGATCATCCACACGGCCGCTTCTGTGAATAAGTAGATTCTCGCCTTTATCATCTTTGAAAGGTCGAAGAGAAAGCAACGCCATTATGAAAAAGATCGAGATCGCTGTAGGGATGAATCTTTTCATTTTAATGATGTTTGTCATTAAAATACGCAAGAAATAGTAAAACTACCCTACAATCTGGCAAAACCCTGCAAATCGGCCACACCCAGACGGCTCAACTTAATAGTTCCCGGACAGGGTACATGGATTTATACTGGAAAAAAAGTGTCGCCTTTGGCGCTATCCTGGAGAATAATTTCTCATCGTGGAAAAATATATCCCAAAACCGCCTTATAATGGAAAAATATTGCCCAAATCTGTTATTTAATTAGCCAATTAATCGTAATATTGCAATAATAAGATACAAAGCCATGGGCGCCACAAAAACAACCCTCTTTACCAAGCAGCAGAACGATATCGCGGTCATGGCCAAGGCCATTGCTCACCCGGCAAGGGTCGCCATCCTGCAATACCTGGTCAAAAAGAACGCCTGCGTCACCGGCGGCCTGGTCGAGGAGCTAGGGCTTGCCCAACCCACGACGTCCCAGCACCTGAAAGAACTAAAAAATGCAGGGATCATTCAAGGGACGATAGAAGGCACCAGCGTCTCCTATTGCATCAACCCCAAAGTATGGAAGCAATACAAGGATCTGTTCAATAGCTTTTTCAAAGACGTAAACCCCGAAGGTAACTGTTGCTAAAAAAATTTGCCCCAACCAATCGCAATATTGCAATATTAATATATTCAACATGAGCATCAAACACAAGATCCTCTTCGTTTGCATCCACAACTCCGCCCGCAGCCAGATGGCCGAGGCCTTCCTGAAGAAATACGGTGGCGACCGCTTTGAGGCCGAAAGCGCCGGCATAGAACCCGGGACCATGAACCCCAACGTCGTCGCTGTCATGCAGGAGATCGGCATCGATCTTAACGGCAAGTCTACCCAGGGCGTCTTCGACCTCTTCCAACAACACAAATCCTACAACGCCGTCATTACCGTTTGTGACAAGGAGGCCGCCGAACGCTGCCCCATCTTCCCCGGCAACGTCAAACGCATTCCCTGGTCCTTCAAAGACCCCTCTGCCTTCAAAGGCACACAGGAAGAGATTCTGCAACATACCCGCGAAGTCCGTGACGAAATAGAAATACAGGTCAAAGCCTTCCTCAAGGAAGCCGGCCAGATCAGCTTTTGGCTATAACACAGCAATTATTCATCACTAATATCATACATCATGGAAACGACCGAACAAATAAAAGACATGGTCCGCCAGAAATACAACGAAATCGCCTTACAGGACAAAGACAGCAACCAATCCTCCTGCTGCGGATCCGGCTGCTGCTCCGATGAAGTCTACAACATCATGTCCGACGACTATACCAACCTGGAAGGCTATAACCCCGATGCCGACCTGGGCCTCGGCTGCGGTCTTCCGACCCAATTCGCACAAATCAAAAAAGGAGACATCGTCATTGACCTGGGCTCCGGAGCCGGCAACGACGCCTTCATCGCCCGCGCGGAAACCGGTGACAGCGGCAAAGTCATCGGCATCGATTTTACCGAAGCGATGATCGAAAAGGCCAGGGCCAACGCCGAAAAACTGCACTTCCGTAACGTCGAATTCCGCCAGGGCGACATTGAAAAAATGCCTGTCAGCGACAACACTGCTGATGTCATCGTTAGCAATTGCGTCCTGAACCTCGTCCCCAACAAATCCGGCGTCTTCCAGGAAATCTTTCGCGTCCTCAAACCCGGCGGTCATTTCAGCATCTCCGATATTGTTTTAAAAGGCGACCTGCCCAAAAAAATACAGCAAGCCGCTGAAATGTATGCCGGCTGCGTCGCCGGGGCCATCCAGAAAACCGAATACCTGGACCTCATCGAAACCGCCGGATTCCAATCCATCGCCCTGCAAAAGGAAAAGCCCATCACCGTACCCGACGACATTCTGGCCCAATACCTCAGCGCCCAGGAGATCACCGAATTCAAGCAATCCGGCACCGGCATCTCCAGCGTAACCGTCTTCGCCCAAAAACCCGAAGCTGCGAAAACCTGCTGCGGCCAGGACTGCTGCCAATAAATTACAAGATAGGGGGGCCTATGCCCGCTTATCATCATCAGAAGATCAACATACCATGAGCGTAACCAACTGCACCCCCACCCAACGTAAAAAGCTGTCCTTCCCCGACCGCTACCTTACCCTATGGATCTTCCTTGCCATGGCCATCGGCATAGGCATCGGGTATTTCATCCCCGGTACTTCCGTCTTCATCAATACCTTTCAATCCGGCACCACCAACGTACCCATTGCCATCGGCCTGATCCTGATGATGTACCCGCCCTTGGCAAAAGTCAAATATGAAGAACTCGGCCAGGTCTTCAAAAACACCAAAGTCCTCACCCTTTCCCTGGTCATGAATTGGGTCATTGGTCCTATCCTTATGTTCGCCCTGTCCATTATCTTCTTGCGGGACAAACCCGAATACATGGTCGGCCTGATCATGATCGGCATCGCCCGCTGCATCGCTATGGTCATCGTTTGGAACGAACTGGCAGAAGGCAACCGCGAATACGCCGCCGGCCTTGTCGCCCTCAATAGCGTTTTCCAGGTCCTCTTTTATAGCGTATTCGCGTGGCTCTTCATCGCCGTCCTGCCGCCCTATTTCGGGCTAAAGAGCGTGCCCATCAATATCAGCATCGGCCCAATCGCTAAAAGCGTCGGGATCTACCTCGGCCTTCCATTCGCCGCCGGTATCGCCAGCCGCTACATCCTCATAAAAGCAAAAGGCAAAGAATGGTATGAAACCGAATTTATCCCGCGCATCAGCCCCATCACCCTGATCGCCCTGCTCTTCACCATCATCGCCATGTTCAGTCTGAAAGGGCAACTGATCGTACACATACCTCTGGACGTCGTCCGGATTGCCATCCCGTTGGTAATCTACTTTGCGATCATGTTCCTCGTGACCTTCTTCTTCGGTAAATCCCTGGGCGCCGACTACTCGCAGAACGCGGCCCTGTCATTTACCGCCGCCGGGAACAACTTTGAACTCGCCATTGCCGTCGCCATAGGCGTCTTCGGCATTAATTCCGGCGAAGCCTTTGCCGGGGTAATCGGTCCCTTCGTCGAAGTACCTGCCCTGATCGCCCTGGTCAACGTCGCCTTTTGGCTCCGTAAAAAATACTATTCGTCCGCCCCCACCGCAACCGATGCGCCGACCCATCAAAAATCATTATCTTAAAGTCAAAGTATATCGCCATGCAAATCCTCTCCCTCCTGCCCGGGCACTGGCCCGCCGTTAAAGCCATCTATGAAAGCGGCCTGGCCACCGGGAACGCTACTTTCCAGACCAGCGCCCCTACATGGGAAGAATGGGACAGCGCCCATTTCAAACATAGCCGCCTCATAGCCGTCCAGGACAACCAGGTCCTCGCATGGGCCGCTCTTACCCCCGTCTCCAGCCGCTGCGTCTATGCCGGCGTCGCCGAAGTCAGCGTCTATGTCGATGCGGCCAGCCGTGGCCAGGGCCTCGGCGAACAACTGTTGCAGGCGTTGATAGAAGAAAGTGAAGCCAACGGTCTCTGGACCCTGCAAGCCGGCATCTTCCCCGAAAATATTGCCAGCCTGAAAATCCATGAAAAAACCGGCTTCCGCCAGGTCGGCGTCCGCGAAAAGATCGGCCAGATGAACGGCACATGGCGCGATACCGTCCTGCTCGAAAGAAGAAGTAAAACCATCGCTATCTGAGCCTTTCCTATTACCCGATTTACAGGATCAATAACCGCTCCAGTACTTAAGGACATCTATGCGTCTCTGGACGGAAGGGTGGTGAACGGAGGAATCAAATGGAGACTGTGATTGGTATAACGACCTCTACATGTATCCTTTGTGCCATTTCCGTAGATATGATTTGTTTCGTTTTCCTGTTTATTAAGATTTCAATGGAGTGATCATAGCTTATAATGGAAATTACCTGTATTTCTTTACCTATCAACAAACCTAGTCTTTCTATATATTCAAGAAATTCCTTACTTGGATCACTGTACCCCGATACAGTGGCCGGCTGATTTATTTTGAGGTCTACTATTTCCAGGCAATTTGAATCTAAAAACCTGCCATTTTTGTCCGGTATCGGTTCTCCATGAGGATCCAAGACAGGATGCCCAAGAAACAGGGAAAGTTTTTCAATAAGTGCATCGTTCTGTATATTTTGCAAGATGGTAGCTATCGGGTGAATTTCTTTCCAGTCAATGCCCAATTTTTCTGACAAAAATAATTCCCACAGACGGTGCCTTCTAACAATTTGCACCGCTTCTTTTTTCCCCGACTTTGACAAGCTGCATCCATAATACCGATTATAAATAAGCAGCTTTTTAGTTGCTAAACGCTTTACTATGTCTGTAACAGAGGCAGCCCTTACTTTTAACAAGTC